>ERZ761602.1724-NODE-1724-length-38050-cov-43.898381_pt1 | contig 38050 bp, 37 predicted proteins | sample MGYA00512165_ERZ761602 | MGnify/ENA primary metagenome ERZ761602 (study PRJEB28899, sample SAMN02445085) | bioreactor sludge metagenome | biome: EBPR sludge; isolation source: Thorneside wastewater treatment plant | place: Australia: Brisbane, Thorneside...
GAGGCGCAATGCTCGCCCGCCAACAGCCGGTCGGCGTTCATCGCCAGACACATCGAACAGCCTTGCTCGCGCCATTCAAAGCCAGCGGCGGTGAAGACCTTATCCAACCCTTCGGCTTCCGCTTGCTGTTTCACCAAACCCGAACCCGGCACCACCAGGGCTTGTTTCAAACTCGCCGCGACCTTGCGGCCCTTGATAACCGCCGCCGCCGCCCGCAAATCTTCAATGCGGCCGTTGGTGCAGGAACCGATAAACACCCGATCCAGTTTGATTTGCGTCATCGGGGTATTCGGTTGCAAGCCCATGTAGCGCAGGGCCTGTTCCATGCTTTGGCGCTTGATCGGATCAGCTTCGCGCGCCGGATCGGGCACCGCGCCATCGACCGAGGTCACCATCTCCGGTGAAGTGCCCCACGTCACTTGCGGCTGGATCGCGGTGGCATCCAGCGTCACCACCTGATCGAACACCGCGTCGGCATCGCTGTGCAATGCCCGCCACGCCGCCGCCGCCTGTTCCCACAAGTCACCTTGCGGGGCGGAGGGCCGACCTTTGACATACTCGATGGTGGTGTCATCCACCGCCACCATCCCTGCCCGCGCGCCGGCCTCAATCGCCATGTTGCAGATGGTCATGCGGCCTTCCATGCTCAAGCTTTGAATCGCCGAACCGCCAAATTCAATGGCATAACCCGTGCCGCCCGCCGTGCCGATTTTCCCGATAATCGCCAGGATGATGTCCTTGGCGGTCACGCCCGGCCCCAGTTGGCCATCGACCCGCACCAGCATCGACTTGGCTTTTTTCTGGATCAGGCATTGGGTCGCCATCACATGTTCGACTTCAGACGTGCCGATCCCGAAGGCCAGCGCCGCGAACGCGCCATGCGTTGAGGTGTGCGAATCGCCGCAGACAATCGTCATGCCGGGCAGGGTCGCACCCTGCTCCGGGCCGACCACATGGACGATGCCGCGCCGTTGATCGCCGATGGGGAAATAGCGCAGCTTGAGACCACGCGCGTTGGCGTCCAAGGTTTCCACTTGCAGCCGCGACACCGGATCGGCGATGGTGGTGAAACCCGGATCGGTGGGGGTGTTGTGATCGGCCATCGCCACCATCGATTCCCGCCGCCACGGCTGACGGCCAGTCAGCTTCAAGCCTTCAAACGCCTGCGGCGAGGTGACTTCATGCACCAGATGGCGGTCGATATATAAAAGCGTCGTGCCATCGGGATCGGCGCGCACCACATGCGCATCCCATAATTTGTCGTACAGTGTTTTACCGGCCATTGCTTCGCTCCTCACTCAAATTTTTCCTAGCTTAAAATGCGATTATGGATAAAACAAATTCATATTTTTTATTGATCTCATAAAATAAAGGAATTTATAACCGATCCTCGGAGCGCTGCTTTATGGACATCGCCAGCCTGCGCGCCTTTGTCACCATCGCCGATCAAGGCTCGTTTTCGTCCGCCGCCGAGCGTTTGCATCTGACTCAACCGGCTGTCAGCAAACGGGTGGCGACATTGGAAGAAGAACTGAACGCCCGCCTGTTCGACCGCCTGGGCCGCGGCGTGCGCCTGACCGAAGCCGGTGCGGTGCTGCTGCCGCGCGCGCGGCGGATTCTGGCCGAAGTGGCCGACGGTTGCCGGGCCTTGCGCAATTTGACCGGCATCGTCACCGGTTCCCTGACGCTCGCCACCAGCCATCACATCGGCTTGCATCGGCTGCCGCCGGTGTTGCGCACCTTTACCACCCGTTATCCGCAGGTGCGGCTGGATATGCGGTTTATGGATTCGGAAGTGGCCTGCGGGGTGGTGCTGCGCGGCGAGGTCGAACTGGCCATCGTCACCTTGCCGCCCAACGTCGAACCGCCGTTGGAAGCGTTGCCGCTATGGACCGATCCGCTGGTGATCGTGGCGGCGCGGACGCATCCTTTGGCGCAAGTCACGCGCATCAACCCGCAACAACTCAGCGAACATTCCGCGATCTTGCCCAGCGAAGCGACCTTCACCCGCCGTATTTTCGAAGCACAACTCGCTCAATTAGGCGTGACGCTATCCGTGGCCTTCGCCACCAATTATCTGGAAACGATCAAGATGATGGTCGCGGTGGGTTTGGGTTGGAGCGTCCTGCCCCGCACTATGTTGGACGGAGACTTGGTGGAATTATCGATTGCCGGACTCGGCGTGGAGCGGACGCTAGGCGTGGTGCGGCATACCGGTCATACCCTGTCCAATGCGGCGGGCGCGTTGTCGGCCATCCTGCAACACCAATCCGCGACACCGGCGCACCCCTCATGACACCCATCCTCGCCGCCTCAACCCTGCAAGATCGGGTCGCGTTAATCACGGGTGGTGGCCGGGGTATCGGGGCCGCCACCGCCGAAAATTTGGCGCGCAAGGGCGCTCACGTCATTATCGCCAGCCGGACCGAACCCGAACTGACCGCCACGGTCGGCCTACTGAACGCCGCCGGGTTGAAAGCCTCGGCTCGGGTGCTGGATGTCGCCGACGATACCGCCGTTGAGGCCACTTTCGAACAGATCGCCGCCGACTTTGGCCGGCTCGATATTCTGGTCAACAACGCCGCCATTCTGTTCGGCGGCGCGTTCCCAGACATGGCGATGGCGGATTGGGATCGGCTGATGGCGGTCAACCTACGCGGCGCGGTCCTGTGCGCCCGGCAGGCCTTTCGGCTGATGCGAACGCGCGGCGGGAGCATCGTCAATGTTTCTTCACTCGGCGGAATACAAAACACCGAGAAATTTCCCGGCTATGCCGCTTACACGGTCAGCAAATTCGCCCTTACAGGCTTGACCGAAGCATTGGCCGCCGAAGGCAAGCCTTGCAACATCCGAGTAAATGGGGTCGCGCCAGGCGCGGTGGATACCGCTATGCTGCGCGATGCCGCGCCGCATCTGCGCACCCGGACCACGCCCGCCGACGTAGCGAAGGTCATCGCTTTTCTGTGCGATCCGGCCGAATCCGGCTGCATGACCGGGGCCACGCTGGCCATCAACAGCAATCTGTGACCATCAAAACGGATGCGCCGAGCCGATCAAAACTATTCTCTGAACCGGTATGGAAAAAACAGATCCCGCAGCCGCCGCGCCCGACACGTCCGCGACAACAGGAAACTCAGTGTGATCACGTTACCCAGTAGAAACAGCGCAATGATCCAGGCGCCGGCTCGCCAAGGGTTGGGTTCGACCAGCGCGATCCAAACCGCCACAAACAACAATCCCACGCTCAGATCCAGCAGCGTCACCAGACCCCAGGGCTGGGCGGCGAGATGGCGGAAGCCCTCCAGCAGGTTAACTTGATAGCTCGCCACCAGAATCGCCGTCACCAACACGCCAAGCAGAAGTCCGCAAACGATGACGGCGACGCGCAACATAGAGACTCTCCTGAGACTGAATGGGTCTATTCCTCCAGACCACGGCCGCGCCGGGAAGTGCGCTCAAAATCCGCTCGCGCTGCTTCCGTTTTGCCATGATCGATATAACTTAATAATAAATATTGAAAAAAGAACCCATCCCATGTTCAAAACCGCTCTCGCCCTTATCGAACGGGGCTATTCGCCCGATTGGCTGATTCGAGCCGGTCTCCGGCGGCTATTGACCGCCCGCTGGCGCGCGGGCGTCAAAGGCGAGGCGGAGACGGGCGCCGCCTGGACCGAGCGACTGATTGCACACTGGGGCGCCGTTCCCTTCGATTTTCAATCTCAAGCCCCCAGCGTTCGAACCGAGCAACTGCCGATCCATTTTTTTCAGAACGTATTGGGACCGCGCTTGAAATACAGCGCTTGCTGGTGGCCGGATGAAGCCCGCGACCTTGAAACCGCCGAAGCGGCGATGCTGGCGTTGAGCTGCGAGCGCGCCGAACTCGGTTTTGACCAGGATATCTTAGCCTTGGATGGAGGCTGGGGCGCGTTGACTTTGTGGCTGGCCGAGTTCTACCCCGATTCGCGCATCGTCGCCGTGCCCGCATCCCGGATTCAGAACGACTTTATTCAGGACCGCTGCCGCGCGCGCGGTTTTGGCAACGTCCGCATCTTCCCCGCTGACCTGATCCCTATGATCGCCGATCGAGGTTTTGACCGAATTTTGGCGGTGGAAGCAGTCGGAACCCTCCGCGACGACCCGAAACTTGCGGCGCGGATTCACGCTTGGCTAAAACCCGGCGGCAAGCTGTTCATTCAACTGATCAGCCACCGCCAACACGCTTATTCATTTGAGGCGGGCGATGATCTCTGGCTCCGACAGGCGATCCGCGACGCGGGGTCGTCGCCTTCAGGCGATCTGCTCGCTCGATTTCAGAACAGCCTGGCCTTGGAGCAGCAATGGCGCTTCGACGGCCGGCACTACCAGCGGACTCTAAACGCTTGGTTGGCGAATCAAGACCGGCGGCGGGACGCCATTCTGACGCTGTTCCGACAGTGCCACGGACCGGATCGCGCGGCGCGCGCCTTTCAACGCTGGCGGCTGTCGTTTATGGCGCGCGCCGAACTGTTCGGCTATCTCGATGGCGAGGAATGGGGTATCGCCCAGTATCGATTCGGAAAGCCGGGCTGAATCCAGCCAAGACCTGTTCATGAAGAAAACGCCCGCATGAGTTTATTGCCGTTTGAAAGGCAGCATCCGGTTTAAAAAACGGTCTTGGTCGAAAAAGTGGTGCTTGAGACCCAAGCCAACGTGCCAGGCGATGAACACCACGGCGGCATAGCCGAACACGATGTGCGTCACCAGCGCCAGCGCGGCCAGCGATTCCTGCTTGCCGATGGGATTCGGCAACGGGTGAAGCCCGAACAACTTAACCCCGAATCCGCCCGCCATCACGAATACATAACCGCTGACGGGCAACAACACCATGCAGCCGTACAGCAACATTTCATTGCGGTGCGAGATGACGCGCTCCGCTTGCGAAAGCGTCGGCGCCCAATCCGGCAACACCGTCATTTTGCGCCAGAGCCAGCGCAGCACCGCCAACCCTAACACGGTCAAGCCAATGGATTTATGCCAGTCGTAATAATGCCCCTGGGTCAGGCCGAACAAGGTTTTATCCCGCGCCAAATTGGTCATGATGTTGGCGCTGACATACTGGAAGACAAACAGTAAAAACACCGCCCAATGCAGGAAACGAGCAACCGTTCCGTACTGGGTGGCGGAATTCTTCAACATCGGCATCCCCTCGCAAAGCCAATCCGCCGGATAACCCTTTCACCGCGCGACGCGGCGGAGATCATGCCGCCGCAAGGTTCAATCGTGACCGTGGGCGATCGGCTTGTCGCTGAACAGATAATCCTTCAATTCCTCGTCGAATTTGGGATCTTTGCGGCGAATCCATTCCAGCAGCATGGCGGCATGTTCCTTTTCCTCATCCCGGTTGTGGGCGAGAATTTCCTTCAATCCGCTGTCGTGACACGCATCGACGCGCTGGTTGTACCAATCGACCGCTTCCAATTCCTCCATCAGCGAAACGATGGCCCGGTGCATGTCGCGCGTTGGCGCCGACAGTTGGTCGATGGGTTCGTGATAACCTTCGTGTGCCATTTCACCCTCCTGATTGATCGTGCGTGTTACTCGATTTGCGGCTGGGGTTCGCGCCGACTTAAAACTTGCGCCGCAGCAGCACGTACACCGCGCCGGTCCCGCCGTCGGTGGTTCGGGCCGAACAGAACGCCAGCACTTCATCGCGCTGGCGCAGCCAATGATTGATTTTTTGCTTGAGCACCGGCCCCCGGTGGCGGGACCGGTTGCCCTTGCCGTGGATGATCCGCACGCAGTGCGGGCTTTCGCGCCGGGCTCGCTGGAGAAAAGCACCGAGCGCGTCCTTGGCGGCGGCGACCGTCATGCCGTGCAGGTCCAATACCGCGCCGACCTGAAACTGGCCGCGCCGCAATTTACGCAGCACCGCCTGCTGCACCCCCTCTCGACGGTAGTACAATTCCTCGCCGGTTTCCAAATCCGCCGGCTCGAAATAATCCGAAAGCATGTCGTCTAACACTTGCCGTTCGTCGGCCAGGGTAAAGCGGGGAACCGGCGCGGGATGGCGCGCGACCGGTTCGACCCGATCGTAACGCAGCGGCTCGACCGCGCCGACGGTCTGTCGGAACAATTCTCGATCCCGGGGATCGAGCACGAACGGCTGAGTCATGGCGCGCCTCGCTAATACGCCGTCGGGGGCGGTCCGACCACAACGGCGAACCCCTGTCATTTTAGCGTCAGCATCGCCTGATAGGCTAATCAGCCGGATCGATCACCCAGGAGAACACGCATTGCCATGCATATCTTGATCAGCAACGATGACGGCTATCAGTCGCCGGGCCTGCTCCGCCTGGCCGCCGCCTTGAGCGAGTTGGCCGAGATCACCGTGGTCGCGCCCGACCGCGACCGCAGCGGCGCCAGCAACTCGCTCAGCCTCAAAAACCCGCTCTATGTCACCCGGCACGACAACGGCTTTTACAGTGTGGAGGGCACGCCGACCGATTGCGTGCACGTCGCCATCACCGGCTTGTTGCAACAGGAACCGGACATGGTGGTTTCGGGCATCAATCACGGGGCCAACCTGGGCGACGACGTGATTTATTCCGGCACGGTGGCGGCCGCGATGCAAGGCCGCTTTCTCGGATTGCCGGCGATTGCGATCTCGCAAGCCGCGCCGCAACCCGAGCATCTGGACACCGCCGCGCGGGTGGCGGTTTGGCTGGTGCGGCGCTTGCGCGAACGCACCCTGCCGCCCGACACCATCCTCAACGTCAACGTCCCAGATTTGCCCTGGGAGCAGTTGACCGGTTTTGAAGCGACCCGGCTCGGTCACCGCCACAAGGCCGAACCGGTCATCAAAACCACCGACCCGCGCGGCCGGCCGATTTATTGGGTCGGTCCGTCCGGCCCCGAACAGGACGCCGGACCGGGCACGGATTTTCATGCCCTGCGCGCCCGCCATGTTTCCGTGACTCCACTACAGGTCGATCTGACCCGTCATGCTGCGCTTTCCTCGATTGAGGGCTGGCTGGACGAGCCGACGACATAGCGCACAAATCGGACCGCGTCGGCCGTTTCGAGCGCCCATCACAAACTAGTAGACTCGGCCGCCACGGACAGCTTATCATCAGCGCTCGTCAGGAATCCGGAACTAATAGAGGGTCTTACGGCCGCTCTCCGGCTTTTCTGCCGACGGTCAAAGAGCGCGGCCACGCCAGGGCGGGTCCGGCGCGCCACGCCGCTTCAAGCAAACAACAGATAAATGACGCGGCAAGCACCCGCCCCAGCGTCACTATAACAATCCACCAAGCGAAGCAGGTCGAGGAGGTCATCAAATGTCCCGACGGATTAACGCCTGTCTGGAGGTCGCCGTTTGCGACGACGAGTTGCGCCTGGAAGATCCATTGTTGGACGACGATAAGCTGGAAGAGGATGTCGAGGACGAAGCGATCATCGAGGAAGACGATCTGGAGATCGAAATGCCTTGGCCGGCCCCGGTTGCGGCCGCTCGGGAAATCACTTTGGAGGAATTGGACGCAACCCGCATGTATCTGAGCGAGATCGGATTTTCGCCACTGCTGACCGCTCAGGAAGAAGTTTATTACGCCCGCCGGGTATTACAAGGCGACGCCAGCTCCCGCAACCGCATGGTCGAAAGCAACCTGCGCTTGGTGGTCAAGATCGCCCGCCGCTACATGAATCGAGGCCTCAGCTTGCTCGATCTGATCGAGGAAGGGAATCTCGGCCTGATCCACGCCGTCGAGAAATTCGATCCCGAGCGCGGTTTCCGCTTTTCGACCTACGCCACGTGGTGGATCCGTCAGACCATCGAGCGGGCGCTGATGAACCAGACCCGCACCATCCGCCTGCCGATTCACATCATCAAGGAAATCAACGGCTACTTGCGCACCGCCCGACACTTGGCGCAAACGCTGGATCATGAACCCACCGCCGAGGACATCGCGCAGGCGCTGGACCGGTCGGTGGGCGATGTGAAACGGATGCTGCAACTCAACGAGCGGGTCGCCTCGGTGGACACCCCGATCGGCAAGGATGAAGACCGTTCGCTGCTGGACGCCATCCCTGACGACAACAACCCCGATCCTTCGCAATTGCTGCAGGATGTCGATCTCAACGAAAAGCTGGATTTGTGGCTGGAGCAGTTGAACGACAAGCAGCGGATCGTGGTGAAGCGGCGTTTCGGTCTGGGGGGACAGGAAAAAGCCACCCTGGAGCAAGTCGGCAACGAAATCGGCGTGACCCGCGAGCGAGTGCGGCAAATTCAGATCGATGCGCTGCGCCGGTTGCGAAAAATTCTCGAAACCGAAGGGTTTTCGCAGGATTTTCTCTGAAACCCCATCCCCCACTTCCGTACTCTATTCGGAGGGAGCGCTCGATCCGAAGGGAAACGTGTCGGGGGATAGCCATCAAGTTTCGATCATCAACAAGGCCGCCGCAACCCGACGGCCTTCCAGCATGATGACGTTATAAGTCCGGCAAGCCGCCGCCGTGTCCATGATTTCCACGCCGATCCCCCGATCCAGCACCGGCCGCAACAGCTTCGGCGCGGGGAACCGCTGGCGCAGTCCGGTACCCAACACCACGATCTCGGGTTCCAAAGCGACCACCGCCGCGAAGTGCCCTTCCTCCAACTCCGCGAAGCTTTGGGGCGGCCAATCGCTTACCAACCGCTCCGGGGTAACGATCAGGCTCTGACGGATTTCCCGCTCGCTGACATTGACCCAGCCCGGACCATAACTTCTGATGAACTGGTGGTGGGCGTCGACCTCAAGATTGAAGCGCATGGGCAACCTCTCTGTATATCCGGCATTCGACCGCGAAAGCCCGCGCCGTCCGACGAGGCCACACTCGCCTTCCGCCGCGCCGGGCCAACGTCGATCCCCGAGCATTGCAAACGCCGCCGGGCGCCGCAGCTTGGCTGAACACCCGCCCGACACGACCATCGATCCATCGATTTCCAAACGGGAGAACGCGCGATGACCGACCATCCGCCCTACACCATCCACGCCTTGGAACTGGGCCAGATGAGCAATTTCATCTACTTGATCCACGACCGCGCCAGCAACCGCGCGGCGGTGGTGGACCCGGCCTGGGACGTTCCGAGCATCATCGCCTCGGCCGAACGGCACGGCATGAGAATCACCGATATTCTACTCACTCACAGTCATTTCGATCATATCAACGGCGTGGACGCCCTATTGAATCACAGCGACGCCCAGCTGCACCTGCTCAAGGCCGAGGCGGCGTTCTGGAACCGCCATGCCGATCTGCCGACCCTGCATCAAGGCGGCGACCGCATCAAGCTGGGCGAGACCGATATCGAAATCCTCCACACGCCCGGCCACACGCCGGGCTCGGCCTGCTATCGCCTGGGCGATCAAGTCTTGACCGGCGATACGCTGTTCGTGTTCGGCTGCGGGCGCTGCGACTTGCGCGGCGGCGATCCGGAGCAGATGTATCATACCTTGCGCCGCCTGGGCGAGCGGCTGCCGGGCGGCGCCTCGATCCGACCGGGCCATAATTACGGCGTTACGCCCAGCTCCACCATGAGCGACCAGCTCGCCGGCAATCCGTTCCTGCACTTCGAGGATTGCGCGAGCTTCGTCGAGTACCGGACGCACCTGCACGACCGCCAGGAGCCGTACCGGCCGGAACCGCGACCGCGCCGCCATCCCGGCTGAGCGACGCCGCCAGCGAACGCCGCGCGGCTTCTGTGGTTCAACATTGAGGAAAGCCTCCGCCCATGATCGTCAACTGCACCGCTTACGCCGATGGCCGCAAGCTCGGCGCGATCACCCTGGACGACATCCCGACGCTGCGCGAGCGGTCGGACGTGTTTATCTGGCTGGGGTTGTTCGAGCCCGACGAGGAGTTGATGACGCGGGTCAAGGAGTTGTTCGGACTGCACGAACTGGCGGCCGAAGACGCCCATCACGCCCACCAGCGTCCCAAGGTGGAGCTGTACGGCGACTGTCTGTTCGTGGTGTTGCGCACCGCTCAAACCAAGGACGGTAAAGTTGAATTCGGCGAAACTCATTTATTCATCGGGCCGGGCTATCTGGTATCGGTGCGCCACGGTGCGTCACTGCCGTATGCCACGGTGCGCGCCCGCTGCGAGAGCAGTCCGAACCTGCTGCGCAAAGGGCCAGGTTTCGTCCTCTATGCCATCCTCGATTTTGTGGTGGATCAGTATTTTCCGGTGCTTAACGACATCGAGGACGCGGTGGACGATTTGGAAGAGCGCTTTTTCAAAGGCGATTTCGACCAAGGCGACATCGGCCGCCTGTACGAATTCAAGCGCGATTTGGTGGAGCTGCGCCGCGCCGCCGCGCCGCTGGTCGAGGTGTGTAATTATCTGCTGACCGATGTGTTCAACGGTTATATTGCCGACGACATCCGGCCCTACTTCCGCGACGTGTACGACCATACCCTGCGGATCAACGAAGCGGTGGAAGCCATTCGCGAAACCCTGGCGCTGGCCTTGCAAATCAGCCTTTCGCTCGGCGCGGCCCGTCAGAACGATGCGACCAAACGCTTGGCCGGCTGGGGGGCGCTGCTGACGATTCCGACGATGGTGTTCAGCATTTACGGCATGAACTTCGCCCACATGCCGGAACTGCAATGGCGATACGGCTATCCGGCCTTGATGGGAACCGTGCTGGCGGCCTGTCTGCTGCTGTATCGCCAGCTCAAGAAAACCGGGTGGTTATAGGTGTTTTCGTTTGCGCCCGTGGGCGTGATCCGATCCTGCTTTCGCGAAAAATTCGGCGTTCCCCGCCAGCCGGGACTGACCCCGGCGGCGCGGGCGACCTTGGACCTGCTGCCGCCCTATAACCAACCGGCGGCGGCGCGCGGCCTGGAGGATTTTTCGCACGTCTGGCTGATTTTCGTGTTCCACGGCATTCCGGCGGGACGCTGGCAGCCGACGGTGCGGCCGCCGCGCTTGGGCGGCAACCAGCGCATCGGGGTGTTCGCCACCCGCTCGACCTTCAGGCCCAACCCCATCGGGCTGTCGGCGGCGCGGCTGGAGCGCGTGGCCATCGAGCGAAGCGGCGTCGTCTTGCACCTGTCGGGCGTCGATCTGCTCGACGGAACCCCGGTACTGGACATCAAACCGTATCTGCCTTATGCCGACTCCATCCCGGCTGCGACCGGCGGATTTGCCGCCGACGCCCCCGCGCCGGTGCTGGCGGTGGACTTCAGCCCGGCGGCAGCGGCGGTCTGCGCCGCTTGGCCGCTTGGCGACCTGCGCGAGTTGATCGCGCAAGTCTTGGCTCAAGACCCGCGCCCGGCTTACCAGCGGAACAATCCGCATTCGCGGCGCTACGGAATGAAGCTGTATCAATACGACGTGCGTTGGGAGATGCGCGGCGGCGCGGCCTACGTGACCGATATCGCCTCGGACGCGCCCGCCCCGCCGGCGCTCACGCCAGCACCCGAACCGCCTCGCCCAACGGACAGGCCCGGATCGCCTCGCCCAATAGATCGATGACCCGCTGGCGCGGGAAACTCTTGCGCCAGGCCAGCGCCACCACCCGCGTCGGCGGCGGTTCGGCGAAGGGGCGGACGCTGAGCAGATCGCCGACTTGGGCGTAACCGCTGACCGAGGTATAAGGCAGCACGGTGATGCCCATGCCGGTCGCCACCATCAAGCGGATGGTTTCCAGCGAACTGCCCTCCAAAGTCCTTTGCATGTTGTCCGAGCCGACGGTCAGCCGGTTGCACTCCGGACAAAAGCGCAGCACTTGATCCCGAAAACAATGACCGGGGCCTAACAACAGCAAATCTTGCTGGGCCAAGGTGGCGCTATCGACCGATTCCGCCCGCTCCAAGGGATGGCCGGTCGGCACCAACACCACGAACGGTTCTTCGTAAACGGCCTGCGTCGCCACGCCCGGCTCCTCGAACGGCAACGACAGAATCAGCACGTCCAGCTCGCCGTCCTTGAGCCGCTCGTCCAACACCGCAGTATAGTTCTCCTCGATTTGCAACGGCATGTTGGGCGCGCGCCGGCGCAGCCTCGGAATCAGATGCGGCAACAGATACGGCCCGATGGTGTAGATCACCCCGAGGCGCAACCTGCCGGCCAGATCGTCCTGGCCCTGACTGGCGAGCTGCTTGACGGCGGCGGCTTCCTCCAGCACCCGCTGCGCCTGTTCCACGATCCGGCGGCCGACCGGCGTCACCGCGACCTCGCCCGGCGCGCGCTCGAACAAGGTTACTCCCAGTTCGTCCTCCAGCTTGCGCACCGCCACGCTCAAAGTCGGTTGGCTGATGTGGCACGCCTCGGCGGCGCGGCCGAAGTGCCGTTCGCGTGCGACGGCGACAATGTAGCGTAATTCGTTCAAAGTCATGGCGATAAGGCAAATCAGGCCGACGGAGGGCGGCGGCGTTCCCCGCTGAGCATCGTGGACAGCCACAGCGTTTGCGTGTAGCTTATTCGCGCTTTTTTCGCGTTCGCGCGCGGCATCTTCAAGCACCCACGCCCTTCAGCAATTCGTTGGAAATCCATAAGCGTCAGGAGGCTTCATGGCGTACAAGCATATCCGCATCCCTACCAGCGGTGAAAAAATTTCGATCAAGGACGGCAAGCTCAACGTTCCAGACCAACCCATCCTCGGTTATGTCGAGGGCGACGGCATCGGTCCCGACATCACCAAGGCGTCATTGCGCGTTTGGGACGCGGCGGTCGAGGAAGCCTACGGCGGTCAACGCAAGATTCACTGGTGCGAAATTTATTTGGGCGAAAAAGCCGCCGAACTCTACGACGGCAACTATTTCCCCGACGAAACCCTGGAAGCCATCAAGGATCTGGTCGTCGCCATCAAGGGTCCTCTGACCACGCCGGTCGGCGGCGGTTTTCGCTCCTTGAACGTGGCGCTGCGCCAGGATCTCGATCTTTACGCCTGCGTGCGTCCGGTGCGCTATTACCCCGGCGTGCCCTCGCCGATGCGCCATCCCGAAAAAGTGGACGTCATCATCTTTCGCGAGAACACCGAGGACGTCTACGCCGGCATCGAATACAAATCCGGCACCCCCGAGAACGCCAAGCTGGCGAAGTTCCTGCGCGAGGAGATGGGCGCGGAATTCTTCGACGACGCCGGTCTCGGGATCAAGCCGATTTCAGCTTACGGTTCCAAACGGCTGGTGCGCAAAGCCATTCAATACGCCATCGACCACGGCCGCGACAGCGTGACCTTGGTGCACAAGGGCAACATCATGAAGTTCACGGAAGGCGCGTTCCGGAACTGGGGCTACGAGCTGGCGCGGGACGAATTCCCGGATCAGACCATCACCGAAAACGAGCTGTACAGCGTCCACGGCGGCAAGCAGCCGGCCGGCAAGGTGGTGATCAAGGACCGCATCGCCGACATCATCTTCCAGTTGCTGCAACTGCGGCCGGAAGAGTTCTCGGTGCTGGCCACCATGAACCTGAACGGCGATTATCTGTCCGACGCGGTGGCGGCGGAAGTGGGCGGCATCGGCATCGCGCCGGGGGCCAACATGGCCGATCACGTCGCCGTGTTCGAAGCGACCCACGGCACCGCGCCCAAGTACGCCAATCTGGATAAAGTCAATCCCGGCTCGCTGATGCTGTCGGGCGTGATGATGCTGCAATACATGGGCTGGACCGAAGCGGCCGAGCTGATCGAATCCGCGCTCGCCAAGGTCATCGCCGACAAGACCGTCACCTACGACTTCGCCCGGCAGATGGACGGCGCCACCGAAGTGCCGACCAGCAAATTCGCCGATCTTTTGATCGTCAAGATGCGGCAAGAAGGTCCGGCGCTGCGCCAGGAAATCGAACATCGCCGCCGCCATCAGGAACAATCGCGCCGGGCGCTGGAAGACGCGCGCGTGGCCGATCCGGTGCAATCGATGATCGCCTCCGGCCGGATGCCGACCACGGTGGGCGGCATCATGTCGCCGGTGGTGACCGTCAAGAACGACGAGATGGTCAACGTCGCCATGCACACCATGATCGAAAACGGCGTCAACGCAGTGATGGTCGAACCCGACGCCAGCGGTCAGTGGGGCATCATGACCGACCGCGACGTCCTGAAGAAGATCATCAGCGTCAACCGCTCGCCGGCGCGGGTCAAGGTCGGCGAGGTCACCAACCGGCCGCTGGTCACGATCAAGCGCGAGATGTCGCTGGCCGACGCCGCTCAAAAAATGTCGGAGGCCAACGTCCGGCGGGTGGTGGTCGAAATGGACGGCAAGCCGATCGGCATGGTGACCGACAACGACCTGTTCCGAACCGTGGAAGTATTCGGTTGGGGTCCGGACGTTTGAGCTGATCGCCGGTCGAGCGCCGAGATCAAGGCGGCGTTTCCGCCACGGTTAGCGCCGGGCGGGAACGCCGCTTTTTTATGCCAGCCCCATGAAGGGAGCGCACTGACCATCATCCGTCTCAAGTTGAGCCTTGAGGCGGCGTTGGCGTCATGGGTCTTCGAGGGCAAGCCGGCGAGGTCGGCTCCGTCCGACGCGGGCCTGGAGCAGCCAGGAGCCGATCCCGCTCCTCTCAGGCTTTAGGGGTCGACTTGGGCCTGACCGCGATCATTGGATCGGCCGCCGACACCGTGACCGTCGCCGTCGATTTTGCCAGCTCCGTTTCCAAATCCCGAACCGCGCCGTCGAACGAGGCCGCGCCGCCGGGTTCAATGTCCTTGATGGCGGTCGGCAAGCCGATGGTATCGAGCAGGGCGATAAACGGTTCCGGGTCGAGTTCCTCGACGTTCACCATGGTCTTGGGATCCCACACGCCCTTCGCGACCAGCACGGCCGCCGCGACCGGGGGAACGCCGGCGGTGTAGCTGATCCCTTGCGACTCGACCTCCTCGTAGCACTTTTTGTGATCGGAAACCTGATAAATGAACACCTCCCGCGCCTTGCCGTCCTTCTGACCCTTGACGAAGTTGCCGATGCAGGTCTTGCCGGTATAGCCCGGCGCGAGCGTCTGCGGGTCGGGCAGCAACGCCTTGACCACTTTCAGCGGCACGACCTCTTGCCCGGTGCTCAGCGTCACCGGCAGATGCGATAAAAAGCCGAGGGTGCGTAATACGGTAAAGACGTTGATGTAGTGATCGCCGAAGCCCATCCAGAACCGGATGCTGTCAGCGTCGATGTTCTTGGACAGCGAATGCAATTCATCGTGGCCGTTGAGATACACCGGACAAGGCCCGACCACCGGAAAGTCGTAAACGCGCTTGACGGAATGGGTGGGGTACTCCTTCCACTGGCGGTCGATCCAGGTCCAGACCTTGATGAATTCGCGGAAATTGATTTCGGGATCGAAGTTGGTGGCGAAGTATTTGCCGTGGCTGCCGGCGTTCACATCCAGAATGTCGATGGTGTCGATCCGGTCAAAATAGCGCTTGACCGCCAGCGCGCAATAGGCGTTGACCACGCCCGGATCGAAGCCCGCCCCCAGAATGGCGGTCAGCCCTTTTTCCGCGCAGCGATCCTTGCGTTTCCATTCGTAATTGGCATACCAGGGCGGGTTTTCGCAAACCTTGTCCGGCTCCTCGTGAATCGCCGTGTCGATGTAGACCGCCCCCGTCTCCAGACACGCTTCCAGAATCGACATGTTGAGGAACGCCTGCCCGAGGTTGATGACGATCTCGGAGCCGGTTTCCCGGATCAGCTTCACCATCGCCGGAATATCGAGCGCGTCGATCTGGCGCGAATACAGTTTGCGCTCGGGATTTTGGACGTGCTGCTTGCGATGCACGCTGGCGATAATCTCGTCGCATTTCGAAAGCGTGCGCGACGCAATGCAGATGTCGCCCAACACTTCGTTGTTCATCGCGGCTTTGTGGGCGGCCACGTGAGCCACCCCACCGGCGCCCACGATCAGCACGTTTTTCTTCATCTCGATCATTCTCCCGAGTCAGGACAAAGTACGTTTGAAATCCTTGTAGCGAAATTTCCGGACCACGTCCACGCGCCCGTCCAGCCGGCGCACCGCGATGGCCGGCATCGCCAAGCCGTTGAACCAGTTTTTCTTGACCATGGTATAGCCGGCGGCGTCGGCGATGCGGACTTCGCCGCCGACTTTGAGCTTGGTCTTCAGCTTATATTCCCCGAATACATCGCCCGCCAGACAGGTCCGACCGGCGATGATCACCCGGTACCGCCCCGGTTCGGGCGCGGCCAGCTTGGGGCTGGTGCGATAGATCAGGTGATCCAGCATGTGCGCCTCCACCGAGGCATCGACAATGGCGACCTCGATTTCATTGCGGATCACATCCACCACCGTGGTCACCAGTTCCGCGCATTGCGTGATGGCGGCTTCGCCCGGCTCCAGGTAAAGCTGCACGCCGAACTTTTCGGCGAAACTTTTCAATTTTTCGGCGAAGCGTTCCACCGGATAGCCGGCCTTGGTGAAATACAGCCCGCCGCCCAGGCTGACCCAATCCAAGCGCTCCAATAGCGCGCCGTAGTTTTCGCCGATCCGGTCGATGGCGGCGGCGATGTTGGCGAAATCGTCGTTTTCGCAATTGAAGTGAAACATCACCCCGCTCAAGAGCGGAGCCGCCTTCATCAGCTCGGATCGGTCGGTCACGCCCAAGCGCGAATAGCGTCTGGCCGGGTCGGCAAGGTCGAAATGCGAATAGCTGATGCCCGGATTGACCCGAAGCCCCAAGCGCAAATCTCGCACCAGATGATGATAATTTCTGAACTGCGACATCGAATTGAAAATCACCTTGTCGGCGAATTTCCGGACGGCTTTGACTTCCTTTTCCGAGAATCCCACGCTGTAGGCGTGCACTTCCTTGCCGAATTTCTCATAACCCAACCGCGCTTCGAACAGCGAACTGCTGGTGGTTCCGTCCAGATAGTCCCGCATCAAATCGAATACGCCCCAAGTCGAAAAGCATTTGAGCGCCAGCACGAATTTTGCGCCGGAAAGATCGCGAATCCGTCGGATGATCTCCAGATTGTCCCGCAGCCGGTTTTCGTCAATCAGGTAATAGGGCGTGGTCAGCTTGGCCATGAAGGTTATCGCGGTTATCGGTTTTGAAAGGGTCCAAAGGGGCTACATCAATCGCGCAGGTCCAGGCTCACCTGAATCCCATCCGGATGGGATTCCGTTGCCATGGGCAATCCGCAGCGGGAAAAGACGGCCAGCATAGCCGCGTTTTCAGCTAACACATCCGCCGTGAACCGACGGATGCCCCGCTCGCGGGCAATCGGAATCAGAAGTTGCAGCAAGAGGCTGGCGATGCCTTGACCGTGATAGTCCTCCTCGACGGTAAAGGCGATCTCTGCGTTGCGCTGGCCGTTTCGATCTTGGTAAAGGCTATAGCGAGCGCCGCCGATGATGATTTCCTGGTCCCCCTGACCCAGGGTGACGACCAGAGCGACATCGTTTTCGAAATCCAGTTCCGTCGCGCCGCGCAGCTCTTGTTCGCTCAAGGCGTTTTTATGCTGGAAAAATCGCGCGTAGATCGACGCGGGCTCCAAGGCGCGGAAGGCGGCGACAATCCGATCCTTATCATCCGGACGGACGGCTCGAACCGTCACCGGCGTCCCGTCGCGCAGGCGCTCGACCCGGTTGAAGCTTCGTGGATCGGTCATGGCGGGCGAGCCTTTAAGCCGCGACTTTCGTCGAGGCCAGGGCCTTGCGCTGTGCTTCGGCGAGCAACACGGCGACCGCGCAAGAGGCCAGCCGGGCGCGGGCGCTGTCGGCGCGGCTGGTCAGCACCACCGGCACCCGCGCCCCGAGCACGATGCCAGCGGCCTCGGCGTCGGCCATGAAGGTCAGTTGCTTGGCCAGCATGTTGCCGGCTTCCAGGCCAGGCGCGACCAGAATGTCGGCCTTACCGGCAACCGGAGATAGGATGCCCTTGGTCTTCGCCGCCTGCTCGTCGATGGCGTTATCGAAGGCCAAGGGGCCGTCCAACAGACCGCCGCTAATTTGCCCGCGATCCGCCATTTTGCACAGCGCGCCGGCTTCCAAGGTGGATGGAATCTTGTTGGTGACCGTCTCCACGGCGGACAGGATCGCGACCTTGGGTTCGAGAATGCCGATGGCGTGAGCCAAGTCGATGGCGTTTTGGATAATGTCGCGCTTGTCTTCCAAGGTCGGCGCGATATTGATGGCGGCGTCGGTAATGGCGATCAAGCGCGGATAGGTCGGCACCGACAGCAGGAAACAATGGCTCAGCCGCCGTTCGGTGCGCAGCCCGCCGTCTTTTTTGACGATTTCCGCCAGCAGTTCGTCGGTGTGCAGGCTGCCCTTCATCAGCGTTTGCGCTTCGCCGGCATGAATCAGAGCAACCGCTCGCTCGGCGGAGTGGTGGCTGTGCTCGGCCGCCACCAACCGATAAGGGGAAATATCCAGCTGTTCCTGTTCGACCAGACGTTTGATCTTAGCTTCTGGGCCGACCAGAATCGGTTCGATCAGCCCGCGTTGGGCCGCCTCAATCGCGCCGCGCAGCGCATCGGGGCTACAAGGATGCACCACCGCGCACGCCAGCGCGGGCAAGCCGTCGCACGCCTGCAATAACGCCTCCAGCCGATCCTCATGCCGCAGTTGAACCCTCGGCATTCCCTTGGCTTCATAGCGCATTTTCTCTTTCGGAGCCAGCACTTCGAGCCGGCCGCTGGCGACCCGTTGGCCCGTCGGATTGAAGGCTTCACAGTCCAACAGCACCACTTGGGCGCCCGACTGTTTGTCCTTGACCGTGGCCTTGGCAATCACCGCTTCGCCGAGCACGACCGGTCGGTGCAGGTGGGCTTCCACCCGCTGGGCCACCGAACCCAATCCGGGCAGGTGAGTATCGGCCAGCGTGGCGAACAACGATGCGATCCAGGACGCCTGACCGCCGCCTTGTCCGAACATCGAGGTATCGGCCGGCCCCGCGTCCAAATCGATCAGATTGAAGTTACCGGTCACGCTCGCCAGCGCTTCGACGCCGTCTCGATCCAGCGTCTTGGTCAAACTGGCCTGATCGCCGATCTGAATTTCGTCAAAGGTCTTATTTTCGATGAAGTGGTTCATGGTTGTATTGAGTATTACGCCGGAGCCAGACGTTGGAAAAAACAGTGGAAATCATGAAAAACGCGGGGAACCGCTGATCCAGTACATCCAATTCCTAATCTTACCGTAGGAACACTTGCTAAATCCGAAACTCCCGCTGTTTGTACCCGGCAAATTCGACGAAAACGGCAAATGGACACCCTCGGGCCGGTATTTCTACCGCAACGGCTGGAATCCGACCGCCCTGATGGCGCTGTTCCCGGCGGTTATTTTGTCGGCGATCATCAGTTTGGTTCCCGACATCGAACATATCCTGGGACCCTTCAACTGGTTTATCAGCGCTGCGGTGGCGGCGGTTCTGTACCGAGTGTTCAGCAAGCCTGTCTGAAGTCAGCCGGCGCTCCGTCATGGAAAACGGGGCGCTGGCGAAGATCGTCACGACAGGGCGGCGGCCGCTTCCGTCCGCCCGCCTTGGCGGCGGAATCGGAAGCGGTCAACGAGGCGGGATCGACCCGCTTTCATGGTGTATTTTGCTGGCCGCGTTGGGACTGATGCGCGGAAAATTCGCCCGCGTCGATCGCCCCATCGCCATCGCGGTCGATTGCCTGGAACGCGGGCGCGTTCGCGATATTGCGCATCCGATAGCCTTGTTGCGCTCGCTCGCTGATTCTTTTAGCCCGACTTTGGTTAAACTCTTGTTCGACGATTTTTCCGTCTCCATCGACGTCATAATCGGCGAATGAGGGCAGGTTTCGGCCCATGCCTTGACCCATGCCTTGCGGGTAACCGCTTGAAGGAACAGCTAGCGCCAGGAAGATCGCAATAACCGATCCAAGGGCATTGCTTTTCAAATTCATCATGGCCCACCTCCAGTTTTGAAGGGTTGATTGCCCCTCGCGGAGACCGCCGCGACGGTTCAAACAATCCTTCCGTTGAAACACCTCTGTTAAGGCTGTCCTTGAAGCGTATTAAACACCCTGAATGTAACGAGGATTTCTCCAAATCTGGCGTTTTGTAACGATTTGTATCAGGCTTAACGCTCGCGCGCCCGAACGGTTCCAAGGCGGCGCAAACAACATATTTGGCTAACTTTTCAGCTTCTTACTAGCTTTTACAGGATTCCCATGCCCAACAAGCGATTTCTCTTCGTATCCTGGGACAGCCTGATCGGCGACATCGCGTGGCAGACGGTCAAGGAAGGCCAAGACGTCAAGTACTACATTCACAACCCCGACGAACGGGAAATCGCCGACGGCTTCGTCCCCAAAACCGACGACTGGCGGCGGGAAGTCGATTGGGCCGATGTGATCGTGTTCGATGACGTGCTCGGCATGGGCAGCCTGGCGGAGGAGCTGCGCCGGGCCGGCAAGTTGGTGGTCGGCGGGACGGCTTACACTGACCGTTTGGAGGATGATCGCGCCTTCGGCCAGCAGGAATTGCGGGCGGCGGGCGTCACGATCATCCCTCAGGAAAATTTCACGGCTTTCGACGACGCCATCGCCTACGTCAAGGCCAATCCCGCTCGTTACGTCATCAAGCCCAGCGGTGAGGCGCAGAACTACAAACGGCTGTTGTTCGTCGGCGAGGAAGACGACGGCCGTGATGTGGTGCAAGTGCTAGGCGACTACAAGCGGGCGTGGTCCGATAAAATCAAGGAATTCCAGCTCCAGCGGCGGATCATGGGAGTGGAAGTCGCCACCGGCGCATTTTTCAACGGCGCGGAGTTTGTTTATCCAATCTGCGTCAACTTCGAGCACAAGAAACTGTTTCCGGGCGATATCGGCCCCTCGACCGGCGAAATGGGCACGGCGATGTTCTGGAGCGAGCCGAACAAGATTTTCAACGCGACGCTGAAAAAAATGGAACAGCGACTGCGGCGGGAGCGTTTCGTCGGTTATATCGACATTAACTGCATCGTCAACAGCAACGGAATTTATCCGCTGGAATTCACGTCGCGATTCGGATATCCCACGATCTCCATCCAGCAGGAAGGCGTATTGCTGCCGATTTCGGAATTACTCTACAAGCTGGCGGAAGGCTCCATCACCCGCTTTCGAGCCCGCAGCGGCTTTCAAGTCGGCGTGCGGGTGGTGGTGCCGCCGTTTCCCTATAAGGACAAGCAGACTTTCGACAGCAGTTCCAAGGACGCGGTGGTTCTGTTCAAAACCTCCTCGCGCGAGGGCATTCACATCGAGGATGTCAGGCTGTTGAACGATGAATGGCTGGTGACCGGCACCTCGGGCGTCGCCCTGATCGTGTGCGGGATCGGCCCGACCATGAAGCAAGCCCAGCGCCAAGCCTACAACCGGGTCAAAAACGTGATGATCCCCAACATGTATTTCCGCGAGGATATCGGCGACCGCTGGAACGAGGAAGACAGCGACCGGCTGCACTCGTGGGGTTATCTGCGGGCTTAGGCGCGAGCGGCTTTAAGTCCATAAATCGCTCAGCGCGAACGTCACCGCCTCGAACGGCGGGGCGCTGACCGGATCGCTCTCCTGACAGACTCGCTCCAAAGACCAACGTCCCTCGCTTAATACGAACACCTCCAAGGTGTGTAAATCCGGGTCGATCAGCCATAAAAAGGGAATGCCTTGAGCGGCGTAAATCGGCATCTTGACCGCGCGATCCACCCGCGCCGTGCTGGACGATAGGACCTCACAGATCCAATCGGGCGGCAGGGTAAAATAGGCGGTCTCCGGTAATGCCGGCATCCGTTCCCGCCGCCAACCGGCCAAATCGGGCACCAAGATGTGCGAGCCAAGATGCAGTTCCGGCTCGTCCAAAACCCACCAGCCGCCCGGACCTCCTCGGCCCTTCTGAAACGGGCCGACCAGTTCATCGCCGATAGCCGAACTGGCCACGACATGTTTGGGGGCAGGCCGGGGATGGGCGATCAATTGCCCATGAATGATCTCGCCCACGACATGTTCGGGAAGATCGAACAAGTCTTCATACGTCGCGAATTGACGGGCGGGTGCGGACATGGTGGAAATCCTTCTAAAACGGCGCGGCCGATGCCAGCTATTTTGACAGCCATCGCCGCAATAAGCTGCTCTATGCGTCTTCTTCCGTGCCCAAATAGGCTTCGATCACGCGCGGATCAGCGCGCACCCGCTCGGGCGATCCTTCCGCAATCTTGCCGCCGTATTCCAGCACCACCAGTTTGTCGCAAGCCCGCATCACCAAGCGCATGTCGTGTTCGATCAGTAAAATCGTGATGCCGCGCGCCCGAATTTGCTCGATCAAGCCGATCAGCGCCTCGGTTTCCTGCTCGTTCATGCCGCCGGCGGGCTCGTCTAGAATCAACAGGCGCGGTTGAGTCGCCAGCGCGCGGGCGATTTCCAAGCGGCGCTGGTTGCCGTAAGACAAATTTTTCGCCGCCGTAAACACTTGTTGGGTCAAGCCGACGAATTCCAATGCTTGCAAGGCCTGTTCGATCGCCTGCCCTTCCACGCGCCGCTGCGCCGGCAAATTCAACATGGCGGAGAGAATCCCTCCGCGCATCCGGTAATGGCAGCCGGCCAGTACGTTTTCCAAGGCGGTCAACTGCTGGAACAGGCGGATATTCTGAAAGGTCCGGGCGATGCCCAACATGATGATGCGGTGGGTGCGCAAGCCGTTGAGCCGCCGCCCGGCGAAGCTGATATCCCCCCGATCCGGCTGGTAGTTGCCGGTAATCAGGTTGAACACCGTGGTCTTGCCCGCGCCGTTGGGGCCGATCAGCCCGACCACCGTGCCCTCATCGACGGCGAAGGACACGCGGTTGACCGCCGTCAGGCCGCCGAAGGTTTTGATGACCTCCGCCAGCGTCAACAGAGCGGGCTTGACGGGGTCAGAAGGCGCCGGCGCGCTGCTCATTGCTTGAGGGCTCCGGCCGACGCAACCCAGGGAAACCGGCGGCCGCGCGCCGGCAGCAACCCCTGCGGGCGGAATATCATCATGACCATCATCACCAAGCCGAACACCAGCATCCGCGCGCCGGCGAACTCGCGGAACACTTCCGGCAAGCCGACCACCAGAAACGCCGCCAGCAACACGCCCGCGATGCTGCCCGCCCCGCCTAGAATCACGATCATAAACAGCACCACCGATTCCCAGAAACTGAAGGATTCCGGCGAGATGATGGTCATCTTGGCGGCGAACAGCGTGCCGGCCATGCCCGCCCACGCCGCGCCCAAGCCGAACGCCGCCAGCTTGTAATACGCGGTGTCGATGCCGCTGCCCTCCGCCGCCACCTCGTCCTCGCGCAAATAGTTGAGCGCCCGGCCGAACCGCGATTTTTTCAACCGCAGAAACAGGAAAATGCTCAGCGCGACGAAGCCCCAGATCAAATAAAAAAACTGCTCGGGCCGACGGATCACGTAACCGAACACCCGAGGCCGGCCGATGCCGAAAATGCCGTTCGCGCCGCCGGTGATGCCGAACACATCGTTGACCAAGGCGATGCGGACGATCTCGCCGACGCCGATGGTGACGATCAGCAAATAATCGCCGCGCAAATGCACCACCGGCCGCGCCACCGCCAGCGCGAACGCGCCCGCCACCGCGCCGCTCAGCGGCAGCGTCCACAAAATCGGAATCTGATAGCGGGTATTGAGGATGGCGGCGGTGTACGCCCCCATCGCGTAAAAGGCGGCGTGACCCATGTTGAACAGGCCGGCTTCGCCCAAGATCAGGTTGAGGCTCAGTCCCAGCAGCGCGTAGAGGCCGATGCTGTTCAGCACATCCACCTGATAGGCGTTGAGAAACAGCGGCGCGACGGCCATCAGCGCGACGAACGCGCCCGCGCCCAGCACCTCCGGGCGCGGCTTCATACCTTATCCGCCACGCGCTCGCCCAGCAGGCCGGTGGGCCGGACGATCAAGATCAGGATCAACACGCAAAAGGCGATGGCGTCTTTCCACGCCAGCGAGATGTAGGCCGCGCCGAGCGCTTCGATCACCCCCAGCAGCAGCCCGCCCACCATCGCGCCGGGGATGTTGCCGATGCCGCCGAGGATGGCGGCGGTGAAGGCTTTCATCCCGTAGACCCAACCCATGGTGAAATTGATCTGGCCGTAGTACAAGCCCACCATCAGCCCGGCGACGCCGCCCAACGCCGGCCCCACCAGAAACACCAGCATGATCACCCGATTCACGTCGATGCCCATCAACCGCGCCGCATCCTGATCGATGGCGGCGGCGCGGATGGCCGTTCCGATCTTGGTTTTCTGGATGAACAGATACAGCGCCACCATCATCAGCACCGACGCCAGCACGATCAACACCCGCATCAGCGGCAGATACAAACCGAAAATGTTGAGGGTGGCGGCGGGCAGGATGTTGTCGGGATAGACCTGAAAGCGCGCCCCGTAGATCAGCATCAAGGTGTTTTGCAGGAAGATCGACGCGCCCAGCGCCGAGACCACCGCCGACAGCCGGGGCGATTGGCGCAGCGGACGGTAAGCGGCCCGCTCCAGCAGCGCGCCCAGCACCGCCACCAATCCCATCACCATCAAGGCCAGCACCAGCACCCCCGCCGCGAAGCCCAACCGGTCGGTCAAGGCGAGCGAAGTCAACAAGGTCAGGCCAAGATACGCGCCGTAGGTGAATAAATCGCCGTGGGCGAAGTTGATCAGCTTGAGCACGCCGTAGACCATGGTATAGCCCAGGGCGATCAGGGCGTAGATGCCGCCCACGGCCAAGCCGTTGGTGAGTTGCTGGAAAAATTCTTCCACAAAGCCGCCAGGGTTCAGAAGGGTGGGGAGCGGGACATCAGAAGTTCGGCTGACGCCTTACCAGCTAGGAGGCCCCCCGGACCGGGAGGAACCTCCCTCAAGACTTACAGCTTCTGCAACACGAACTTCCCGTCGCCATCCACCTTGTAGACCCGGTAGACCTCGCCCTCGCGATCACCCTTGGCATCGAAGGAAATGGGGCCGCTGAGGCCGGAGAAATTCTTGAGATCTTTGTGCAGATAGCCGGAAATCTGGCCGCCGTCGGCGGATTTGGCCCCCGCGATACCGGCCACGATGGCCCGGAAGCCGTCGCCCGCCAACACCGCCCAGATCGAGGGCGGCAGTTCGTTGTGTTTTTTCTGATAATCCGCCAGGAAATTCTTGGCGTCCGCCGTATCCAAATCCTGCGGTTGCGGCGGGCTGAGGAAATAGTACCCGTCGGCGGCTTCCTTGCCGGCGATCTTGACCAGATCGGCGTTGTTGGTGGCGTCGCCGCCGATGAACGGCACTTTCCAGTTCATGTCCTTCTTTTGCCGCAACAGCAGCCCGGCTTCGGGGAAGTAGCCGGTGAATAACACCACATCGGGATTCGCGCCTTTCAACTTGGTCAGGATGGTGGTGTAGTCGCGCTCGCCCGGCGTCAGCGCATCGAAGAACACGATATCGCGGCCTTTTTTCTTCATCAGGGCATTCGCTTCATCCGCCAGACCCTTGGCGTAGGAGGTGCTGTCGTGCAGGATGGCGACTTTCTTGAAACCCAGCTTGTCGATGGTTTGCGCCGCCATCCGGCCCTGTTCGTCGTCGCGCGGCGCGGTGCGGAAGAAATGCTTGAGGCCCTTTTCGGTCAGCCGGATCGCGGTGGAGCCGTTGGCGATCTGCGGGATGCCGGCTTCGTCGTAAATCGCTTGGCTGGCCTCGGTGACCGACGAACCGTAGGTGCCGACCACCGCCGCGACGCCCTTGGTGGTCAGGCGCTGCGCGGCCAGCGAGGCGGTGCGCGGATCGCCGCCGTCGTCCTCGGTCACGACTTCGATCTGCTTGCCGAGCACGCCGCCCTTGGCGTTTTGCTGTTCGGCCAGCAATTCGACGATTTTTTTCATGCCCTGCCCTTCGCTGGCCCAGGAACCGGTCATCGGGGCCATCAAACCGATCTTGACCGTGTCGGCCGCGCCCGCGGCGGCGGCGATTCCCAAACCGAGCGCCGCGGCCAAGACCCATAGTTTTTGCTTCATTCCGTTCTCTCCTCGTGGCTGAAAATCGGCTGGTTTCTTAAAAAAACCGGCGACATTTTATTATCATCCAACAATAGCAGCGAACTCGAAAAAGCGCCAAACTTGTTGCGTGAATCCCTCTCGCCATGGTGTTTTAGGATGAACGTCCCCGCCGATCCCACCGCCGCGCTCGCCGCCAGCCGCGCGGCGATCACCGCCGCTTACCGCGCCGACGAAACGGCTTGGGTCGCCGCGCTGGCGCGGGAAATCCAAACCGCCGCGCTCGATTCGAGCGCCGTCGCCGAGCGGGCCACCGGGTTGGTGGCCGCCGTCCGCCGCCAGCGCCAAGGCGCGAGCGGGGTGGACAATCTGATGCATGAATTTTCCCTGTCCAGCCAGGAAGGCATCGCCCTGATGTGCTTGGCCGAAGCGCTGCTGCGCATTCCGGACGACGCCACCGTGGATCGCCTGATCCGCGACAAAATCAGCAAGGGCGACTGGCGCGCTCATCTCGGGCGCAGTGAATCCTTGTTCGTCAACGCCGCCACCTGGGGGCTGATGATCACCGGCCGTCTGGTCGCCACCCGCCGGGAAGCGTCCCTGGGCAACGCGCTGACCCGGCTCATCGCGCGGGGTGGGGAGCCGCTGATCCGGCGCGGCGTCGAATTCGCCATGACCTTGCTCGGCCAACAGTTCGTGATGGGCGAAACCATCGACGCCGCGCTCGCCCGCAGCCAGGACAATATCCGCAAGGGCTACACCCATTCCTTCGACATGTTGGGCGAGGCGGCGCTGACCACCGACGACGCCGAACGCTATTTTCACGCCTACGAACAGGCCATCCACACCATCGGCCGTTCCGCCGCCGGTCGAGGCGTGTTTCGCGGGCCGGGCATTTCGGTCAAGCTGTCCGCCCTGCATCCCCGCTACAGCCGCGCCCAGCGCGAGCGGGTGCTGGCGGAACTCTACCCGCGCCTGCTCGCGCTGGCGAAACTGGCCCGGCGCTACGACATCGGCTTTAACATCGACTCCGAGGAAGCCGACCGTCTGGATTTATCTCAGGACTTGCTCGACCGCTTGGCGTTTGCAGCCGAGTTGGACGGTTGGGCGGGATTGGCGGTGGCGGTGCAGGCTTATCAGAAACGCGCCTTGCCGCTGGTCGATCACCTGTCCGCCCTGGCCCGCGCCAGCGGCCGGCGCTTGATGGTGCGGCTGGTTAAAGGCGCGTATTGGGACGGGGAAATCAAGCGCGCTCAGGTGGATGGGCTGGAGGGCTATCCCGTTTACACCCGCAAGGATCACACCGATCTGAGTTATCTGGTCTGCGCCCGCCGCCTGTTGGCCGCCGCCGAGGTCATTTACCCCCAATTCGCCACTCATAACGCTCACACGCTGGCGGCGGTCGAACGGATGGCCATTGATTTAAACGTCACCGACTACGAATTCCAGTGCCTGCACGGCATGGGTGAAACGCTCTACGATAACGTGGTGAGCGGCGACCGGCCGGGCGGGCGCTGCCGGATTTACGCCCCGGTCGGCCGGCATGAAACCCTGCTGCCGTATCTGGTGCGGCGGTTGTTGGAAAACGGCGCGAACAATTCCTTCGTCAACCGCCTGGTGGACGAGAAAGTCAAGATCGAAGAACTGGTGATCGATCCGCTGGCGGCGGTACGCAAAACCGGCGGCTCGCCCCATCCGGCCATCCCGCTACCCGGCAAGCTCTACGGCGACGAGCGGCGCAATTCGGCCGGTCTCGATCTGTCCGACGAGCGCGTTTTGGAGCAGTTGACCGCCGACTTGGAACACTTAAAAAACCAGCGTTGGGAAGCCGGGCCACGGATCGCGGCCGGATCGAGCGAAGGCGGACCCGGCAACGAGATCCGCAATCCGGCCGAACGCGGCGACATCGTGGGGACGGCGCGCGACGCCTCGCCCGCCGACATCGAACGGGCGCTGGCCGCCGCCGCCGACTACGCCGAAACCTGGCATCGCACTCCGCCCGCCGAACGCGGGCAATCGCTGCGCCGGGCCGCCGAACTGCTGGAAGCGCATCGCCCCGAACTCATCAGCCTGTGCATCCGGGAAGCTGGCAAGACCTGGGCCAACGCCGTCGCTGAAATTCGGGAAGCGGTGGATTTCTGCCGCTACTACGCAGTTCAGGCCGAGCGGCTGGCGCCGCCGGACGGACCCGCGCCGGGCGTGGTGGCGTGCATCAGCCCGTGGAATTTTCCGCTGGCCATTTTTATCGGTCAGGTCGCGGCGGCGCTCGCGGCGGGCAGTCCGGTCGTGGCCAAACCCGCCGAACAAACCCCGCTGATCGCCGCGCAAGCCGCCCGCTGGCTGCATGAGGCGGGCATTCCACCGGCCGCCTTGCAACTGTTGCCCGGCCGGGGTGAAACCGTTGGCGCGGCCTTGACGGCCGATCCCAGGGTGCGCGGAGTGATTTTCACCGGTTCTCTGGAAGTCGCCCAACTCATCAACCGCGCGCTCGCCGCCCGTGACTCAGGAGAACCCGACCTGCGGCTGATCGCCGAGACCGGCGGCCAAAACGCCATGATCGTGGATTCCTCGGCCTTGGCGGAGCAGGTGGTTTTGGATGTCATCTCCTCCGGCTTCGACAGCGCCGGCCAGCGCTGTTCGGCGCTGCGGGTGCTGTGCCTGCAACAGGAGATCGCCGACTCGCTCTTGGCCTTGCTGCTTTCGGCGATGCGCGAACTGACCGTCGGCAACCCCGCCGAACTTTCCACCGATGTCGGGCCGGTGATCGACGCGGCGGCCAAGGACGGCCTTAAAGCCCATATCGCCGCCATGAGGCAAGCCGGACATGCCGTCTATCCATGCGAGCTGCCGGCGGCCTGCACCGCCGGGACTTTCGTGCCGCCCACGCTGATCGAAATCGACCGGATCGACGAGCTTCAGCGCGAAGTGTTCGGCCCGGTCGTGCATGTGCTGCGCTACGCCAGCGACCGCCTGGATGAAACCGTGGACGCGATCAACGCCGCCGGCTACGGACTTACCTTCGGCGCGCATAGTCGGATCGATGAAACCATCCAGCGGCTGGCAAGCCGCATCCACGCCGGCAACATTTACATCAACCGCAACATGGTCGGCGCGGTGGTCGGCGTCCAACCGTTCGGCGGCGAAGGCCAATCAGGAACCGGGCCGAAAGCGGGCGGACCTTTTTACCTGCCGCGCCTGCTGGAACTCGCCCATCCGGCTCTGGAAACCCTCGGCCTGCACCGTTCGGCGGATGCGGACCCACGGCTTGCGGCCTTCGAGTCGCTGACCGCCTGGAGCCACCGACAGGGCCTGCGCCCGTTGGCTTTGGCCTGCGCCGAATACGCCACCGCCACCCCGCTGCCCTGTCACGGCAAACTGCCCGGTCCCACCGGCGAGGACAACACCCTCTCGTTCGCCCCGCGCGGCGATGTGTTCTGTCAAGCGGCGAGTGAATCCGCCCTGCTCGAACAACTGGCGGCCGCGCTCGCGACCGGCAACACGCCGCTGATTTCCGAGGACGCGCCGGCCGCCGCGATTTTCGCCCGCTTGCCGGTGGCGGTTCAGGAAGTGATCCGGCGCGCGCCAAACGCTGAAAGCGCGCGACCGGCAGCGATTTTGTTCGACGGCGACCGTCAAACGCTGGCGGAACTGCGCCGGCGCGTCGCCGCTTGGGAGGGACCGCTGATTCCAGTGATTAGGCTTGACCCCACAACCAAGCGCTATCCGCTTTACCGGCTGACTCACGAACGGGTCATCAGCATCAACACGGCGGCGGCGGGCGGCAATACCAGCTTGCTTACACTCACCGATTCAACTCACTAAAACCGCGCCCTGTCGCTCCTGATTCCGCCAAGCGCCCGACCGCAAATTCAGCCCTTTTGCGAATCGGGCAATGACGCCGACCGATCCTTGCGGCTTGAATCCGCACGCTGAAAGTTTGCGGCGCGGCATTCAATCCCAGCCGTCAATTATCTTCCTTCGCCTTTTCAATCGTCTCTTTCGCTTCTTGGTGATCCTCGGCATCGGCGGGAGGCGGTTCTTCTTGCTGGTGCGCGCCTTCCGGTTCGAAGCTGACCTCAATCAACACCGGAAAATGATCGGAACCGACGCCAGGGAGCACCCGCATTTCAGCCAAGCGAAAATCGTCGGAGAAGAAAACATGGTCGAGCGGCCAGCGCAACAGCGGAATTTGAGCGTGAAAGGTCGCGAAAATCCCGCGACCGATTCGCGGGTCCAACAAGCCGCTGATTCGCTGAAACAGATGGGTGGTATGCGACCAAGCCACATCGTTCAAATCGCCGAACACCAAGGCCGGGCGGTTCGCCTCCTTCACCTGCTTGCCGACCACCAGCAATTCCGCATCCCGCTCGGTCGAACGGTGATGCTCTCCTGGAACCGGCGGGCGCGGGTGGATGGCGTACAGATCAATCAAGCTGCCCGAAGGCAATTTGATTCGGAAATACAAGGAGGGGATGTCATCTTGAATGAGAAAACGCAAATGCGGCTCGATCAATTCCAAGCGCGAATACAACACCAAGCCGTAGGTGTTCTCCAAGGGATGTTCGAGGTAATGCGGGTAATGCTGGCGCAGCGGCTTTAATTGATCGGCCCACCAAGCATCGGTTTCGACTAAAAACACGATATCCGGATCGACATTTTCAATTAACGACAGCAATTCGCCGCTCTTGCGGTTATCCATGAGCACGTTGGCCGTCATCAACCGCAATCGGTCGCTGGCGCGGCCCGGCGGCTTGGCCTGCGCGGAGGCCAAGGGCGTATAAGGATACATTCGATAAGCCTGATAAATCAGGCAAGCCACCAGCGCCGCCGCTAACAAGCCGTCCGAAGACTTTTCGGGAGCGACCCAAAAGTGCAGGACCGGCAAGATTAAGGCGATGAGGAAAAAAATCTGCTGGCGCGGAAAATCGAAAATCCTGATCCACCAGGCATCGAATCGCAGCAACGGCAATAACGTCGCTCCGACCAAACACCACCCAAAAATGGAAACGCTAGTTCTGAACATGACGGCTTCAAGAATAGGGTTCGCGGGCCGACCCAAGCGAGCCTGGATCAGAAATTCTTTTTAGCGATCTTGATCTTATAATAGATCATTGGGTACTCGAACGAGCAAAGTCTATCGATCATGGCATCTTGGAGAAATTCGGTCATCCGCATCGGCCACTTGATCGACACCCGCTTCGACCGACTGCGTTACGGGCTCAGACGGCGCTTGGGGTACGACCAACCACTTCAGGTCGTGCCTTACGACGGTTATGGCGATGCTAAAACGCTGTTCCTCAGCGGGCGAGTGCTGGAAGACCACGGGCCTAGCGATACCGCCGATCACGAAACGCTCTGGAATAACCTCGTCGCCTCCTACCGGCGATTTGAAAGCGACGAGGTGCCCGGCTTGCGCGTGCGCGCGACCTTTCAAGGCCGGAGTTCGGAAACCGTCACGGATGAGGAAGGTTATTTCGACTTCGAACTGCCGGTCGTTCAGCCTCTGGACCCGAGCGCGCAGTGGCACTCCGTCGAGTTCGACGTTCCGCCGCAAGCCATGCTGAAACGGCCACCGCCCGAGCCGATTGCCGGGCGCGTTCTCGTACCCTCGCCGGATTGCGATTTTGGCGTCATCAGCGACATCGACGACACCCTTTTGATCACCGGCGCGACACGTTTGCTGACCATGGCCCGGCTCACGTTCTTGCGCAGCCCCCACACCCGTCTGCCCTTTAACGGCGTCGCCGCTTTCTATCAGGCGTTGCGCGATGGCGCAGCGCAGCCCCGGCCGATTTTTTACGTCTCCAGCAGCCCGTGGAACTTATACGATTTCCTGGTCGATTTCATGGCTTTGAATCGGATTCCTGCCGGACCCTTGCTGCTGCGCGATCTGGGATTGCCGGCGGAGCGCGCCGGCGGCTCCAGCCATCAAGCCCACAAGCTGGCTCAGATCGAAAGGATCATGAACATCTATCCGCGGTTGCCGTTCATCCTGATCGGCGACAGCGGCCAGCACGACCCTGAAGCCTATGCCCGAGTCGTCTCAACCCGCCCGCGTCAGGTGCGCGCGATCTACATCCGCGACGTGACCCAGGCTCCCGAACGCGACCGCGAAATCGCGGCGCTGGCGCGGTGGACGCGCTTGCATAATATCGACCTGCTCTTGGTCGAAAACACCCTTCAGGCTGCCGAACACGCCGCCCAAAACGGCTATATCCATCCTGAAAGACTCGCTTCAATCAGCGCCGACGCCGCCAAAGACGCCGGCCCACCCGGACCGGTCGAACACGCTGTCGAGCGAGACGACTGACCCGAACCCTCCTTACCGTGCTTCGCCGCGCCGGCGCAGCGGCTGAAATTTCTGGAAAACAGCCGTTCTGAGGTAGTATGTAGCGCGATTCGACCGCCGAGTCCCAGCCATCGCCACCAGATTCCGTCGATCTCATGCCCAGCCTTCGCCCGTTAAGCTCACGTCTTGCATCCTTCGCATTCGCCGCGCTGCTAGCTTTAGTCACGGCGGCGTTCGCCGCGGGTTGCGCGTCCAAGAAATCCGCCGAACCCGTCGCGCCGCCGGCCGGGTCGCGAGAAAACGGGATGCTGTCGCTCAAGCGCGAGGATAACAACCGAACCGCCGAGCTGCGGGTCGGCGAGCGCTTTAAAGTCAGCCTGCCGGAAAATCCCAGCACGGGTTACACCTGGGCCATCGACGAAACCGACCGCCGTCTGCTGGCGCTGGAAGGCACCGCCTACGACGAACCCGACGAAGGGGGCTTCGTCGGCGCGCGCGGGCGGCGGATTTTCACCTTCAGCGCCCAACAAGCCGGCGAGGTCGTGCTCAGGCTAAAATATTGGCGTTTCTGGGACGGCGATGCCTCGACGACCGAACGTTACGCAGTCAGCCTTAAGATCGCGCCTCCTTAGAACCACGGTCGCCTCACAGCCGCGACCTGCTCATAAGGTGTTAGCAAGCGCGATCCTCTATTTAAATAAGTTTTTAAAAATCACAACTTAGGAACAACGCTATGAACAAGCCTTCAATCGCCGCGAGCGTGCTGGGTCTGTTGTTGGCCAGCGGTTGCGCGATGCCGCCGCAACAACAGCGGGTCCAACAAACCGCAACGCCCACCTCCTCGTCCCAATTGGAATTGCGCGATAAAATCACCGCCACCGCCATCGTTCACGCCGTCGATCTCGACCAACGCGAAGTCGTTCTCAGAGGCAAGGGCGGCAAGCTCCATACCGTCCGGGTCGACGAGGCGGTGCAAAACCTACCGCAAGTCAAGGTCGGCGACCGGGTGGAACTGACCTACTATGAAGCGCTCGCCGTGGACTTTCAAAAGTATGCGGCGGGCCTTCCGCCCCGCAAGGAAACCCTCACCGTCGAACGCGCCTTGCCGGGCGAGCGACCGGCCGGCAGTGTCCGCAAGGACATCACGGTGGTGGCCGACGTGACCGCCGTCAATCAAAAAACCCGCCGGGTCAGCCTGCTGAGCGAAAACGACGCCGTTACCATGAAAGTGCCGGACAACATCGACATCAGCATGCTCCGGGTCGGCGATCAGATCCAAGCCCACTACGTCCGGGAGCTGGCGGTCGCCGTGGAACCGATGCGCCGGGGCAAGATGAGACGATAAACAGTCCCGCTAGATCCCTCTCCCGCGCTCGGGAGAGGGTTAGGTCCCGCTGCTTTCCGCGCCTTGCGGAAAGCGATCCATCCGCCGCAGCATCGGGAACCGCCACATCCAGGTCGCCGCGACCAGCAAGGTCGCGACCCCGCCGAGCACCACCGCCGGAACCAGGCCGAACCACGCGGCGGTCACGCCGGATTCAAATTCGCCCAGTTCGTTGGACGCGCCGATAAACACCGCGTTGACCGCGCTGACCCGGCCCCGGATCGCATCGGGGGTTTCCAATTGCACCAACAAATGTCGGACGTAGACGCTGATCATGTCGCTCGCGCCGAGCACCAACAACGCGGCCAACGATAGCCAAACGTTTTGCGAAAGCCCAAACACCACCGTCGCCAGACCAAACACCGCGACGCCGCCGAACATCCAATAACCGACTCGGTCCGACAACGGCTTGAACGCCAGCAGGACCGAAATCGCCGCCGCGCCCAAGCCCGGCGCAGTGCGCAGCAAGCCCAAACCTTGCGGGCCGACGTGCAGTACGTCGCTGGCGTAGGCCGGCAACAAAGCGGTCGCGCCGCCGAACAGCACCGCGAACAGATCGAGCGAAATCGCGCCGAGCACCACCGGTTTCGACCAGACGAAACGCAAGCCCTCCAGCAGCGTGTTCCAGTTCGGGGTTTGCTTGCGCGTCGCCGGCTGCTCGACGCGGGTCAAGCCCATCAACAGCATCGCCGATAGAAACAGGGTCGCGGCGGCGGCGTACACCACCGCCGGCCCGAACAGATAAAGCAATCCGCCCACGGTCGGCCCGACGATCACCGCGACATGAAATCCCGAGGAACTGATCGCCACCGCGTTGCCGAAATTTTGCAGCGGAACCAGATTCATCAAAATCGCCTGACTGGTCGGCATTCTAAAGGCCCGCGCTGCCCCGAATAAGGCGAGCGCGGCGAACACCGGCCACAGCGCCTGAAACCCGCCGAGCGTGAACCCCAATAAAATCAACGCGCAGCTCAACTCGACCGTATAACAAACGATGATGATGGCGCGACGGTTGAAATGATCGGCGGCTTGACCGGCCACCAGCACCAGCAGAAAGAAGGGCGCGAATTGCGCCAGTCCGACAAAGCCCAAATCGAGCGGGTCGCCGGTGATGGCGTAGACCTGCCAGCCCACCGCCACGTTTTGCATCTGCACGGCGATGGTGCCGAGCAAGCGCGCGGATAAATAAAACGCGAAGTTGCGATGGCGCAACGCGGTGAATCCGGTTAAGGCGGCGGCGGTCATGCGGGGCAATCAGCTAAGAGTTGAGCCGGGGTTTAGGATCGGACATCAGCCGCCCCGAGTCGAAAGCCGCTTTGCGCGCGCCGAATCTTTCAAGCCGGCGTCCGCTCGCCGACGCGGGCGGTCTCGAACCAGCGCGCCCAAGACGATGCGCGGGGATCGCCCTCGGGTGGAGCCCAACAGGCGAAATCCTTGTCTTCAAGCGCCAAATAAGGGCCGGGCTTGACCTCAAACATGATCGTGCCGGGCGCGAGACTCACCACGCAATGCCACGCGCGCGCCGGGATTTCCACCGCGCAATCGCCGCCGTTGGCGCGCAAGTCCACGCGGTGGAGGACGCCGCCCTCGCCATCGAAAAACAGCACGGCGAAAGCGCCCCGCACCGCCACCATCAACTCCCAGCCGTCATCGCGCGCGTGGCGGTGCGGACGGGCGTAGGTGCCGGGCTCCATGGCGTTAAACAAGCGCTGGATCGGATCGTCCAACGTCGGATGCACGTTCAAATTTTTGCGCAGTCGCGCGGCGCGGACGGCTTCCGCGCTCAAGGCGTCCAACGTTGCGGCGCTGTAAAGTTTGAGGTGTTCAGCCATGGATTAACCCTCGTTTTACGCGAGGAGCTTAATGCGCTTTTTCAGTTTTTGGCCCCTGGCAGCGGCCGGTTAAGTCTTCAACTGTCCGCGCGAGATTATGTTCCGATTGCTTCATCAAGCGCGTGGCGCCCACCTCGTAAAGCTGGCCGTTGGCGATGAATTGCACATTGAGATAGCGTTCTCCGGAGGCGCACAGCCCTTCCCAAACCAGTTGGGCCGACACCTTGCACGAGGGGTTGAAGCTAAAGGTCCGATTGCTTTTCTTGGCGGTGCAATTGTAATTATTTTTAAAATATTCAATGGTTTGATCTATTTTTTTGGGGTCTATCTGGCGTGCCTGGGCAAAATTGAAGCGGGTGAAGTGAACCGTCGAATTCTTTTCATCAAAGCCGTAAGCGATCTTGGCGCGGGCGTTGCCCCATGGCGTTCGCTCTTGCGACTCGACCGCTTTTGCAACGGAGGTCAACGGGATATCGAGCAGGTTCCGCTGATCGCCTCTTTCAGCCGCCGCCGACCACGCGGGACATAACCAGGCAAGGACGAGCAGCTTTAAAAAAGCAGGGCGCATGTTCATGTGGGCATTGTGGAAAATTTTATTGATTGTAGTCGTTTGCAAGATTTCACGCGCGTTCGCGGACGATCTCGCCGCTTGCATAACCTTCGATCCTGAAAATTAGTGGGGCTCGCCGGCGACCCCGTACCGCGTCCGATAATCCCGCATCTTGTCCAAATGCGCGGCGTACTCCGGCCTTTCGGCCAAATACGCCACCAGGTCGTCCAGATTGACGAGGCTGGTCACGGCGACGCCGTAAGCGCGCTCGACTTCCTGCACCGCCGACAGCGTTCCCTGACCGCGTTCGCGCCGGTCCAAGGCGATCAACACCCCCGCCGGAATCGCCCGATGCGCGTTCAAAATATCCATCGTCTCGCGGATGGCGGTGCCCGCCGTAATCACATCGTCCACGATCAACACCCGGCCTTGCAACGGCGCGCCGACGATCATTCCGCCCTCGCCGTGATCCTTGGCTTCCTTGCGGTTGAAACACCACGGCGCGTCGCGGCCACCCTGTTCCGCCAACGCGATAGCCACCGCCGCCGCCAGCGGAATGCCCTTATAGGCCGGCCCGAACAACACGTCGAAGGTCAATCCGGCGTCCGCGATGGCGGCGGCATAGTAGCGGCCCAATCGCGCCAGCGCCGCGCCGCTATCGAACAGCCCCGCATTGAAAAAGTAAGGGCTGATCCGCCCCGACTTGAGTTGAAACTCGCCGAAGCGCAACACGCCCCGGCCGATGGCGAAGTCGAGAAAATCCCGCTGATAGTCCCGCATGGTTCGAGATTCCGGCTTGAAAGTGGCGAATGCCGTTATCATAGCGTGCTTTAAGCTCCTTCCACCGGAGATCGATCCGCCCATGCGCGTCATGACCTTCAACGTCAACGGCATCCGTTCCGCCGCCGCCAAGCAGTTTTATCCTTGGTTGCGAGAGCAGAAAGCGGATGTGGTGTGCTTGCAGGAGACCCGCGCCCAGAGCCGGCAACTGCCCACCGCGCACTATCATCCGGTCGGTTATCACTGCGCCTACCACGATGCCGAACGCAGAGGCTACAGCGGCGTCGCGCTGTACGCCCGCCGCGAGCCGGACGAAGTTCTCACCGGTTTGGGCTGGCCGGAATGCGACGCGGAAGGCCGCTGGTTGGAAGCGCGGTTTGGCCGGCTCAGCGTGGTGTCGCTGTATCTACCGTCCGGCTCGTCCAGCCCCGAGCGCCAAGCGGTGAAATTTGATTTTCTGAAGCGGCTGGTCAAACCGCTGCGGGCGTTGCGGGCCAGCAGTCGCGACGTGATCTTGTGCGGCGACTGGAATATCGCGCACCGGCAAATCGATCTGAAAAATTGGCGGGCCAACCGCAATCATTCCGGGTTTTTACCCGAGGAACGGGCCTGGATGGATCAGTTATTCGGCCGGCTCGGCTGGGTCGATGCGTTCCGCGCCGTCGATCCCCGACCCGATCAGTACACGTGGTGGTCGAATCGCGGCCGGGCGCGGGAAAATAATGTCGGCTGGCGGATCGACTATCAAATCATTACGCCCGGCTTGGCGGACACGGTGCGCGCCGCCGCCATCCATCGCGAGCAACGCTTTTCCGATCATGCCCCCCTAACGGTGGATTACGACTATGCCTTCTGACGCTACCCGACGTTCCGGCGGAGACATCTTGCGGCTTTTCCTGAGCGGTCGGATGCTGGCCGCCCTGCTGATGGGCTTCTCCTCCGGCCTGCCGCTTCTGCTGGCCACCGGTTCGGTGTTGCAAGCGTGGCTGAAGGAAGCCGGCGTCGATCTCGGCACCATCGGCCTGTTCGCGCTGGTAGGGCTGCCTTACACCCTCAAATTCCTGTGGGCGCCGCTGTTGGACCGGTTCGCTCCCATCGCCGGCATGGGCCGACGGCGCGGTTGGCTAGTGTTGATCCAACTGACCTTGACGGCCGCCATCGTCGGGCTGGGCTTCGCCGATCCTTATCGGAGCCTGCCGCTGGTCACGCTGGCGGCGTTTCTAGTGGCGTTCTTTTCCGCCTCGCAAGACATTGTGATCGACGCTTATCGGCGCGAATCCTTGACCGACGACGA
>ERZ761602.1726-NODE-1726-length-38019-cov-10.463018_pt1 | contig 38019 bp, 35 predicted proteins | sample MGYA00512165_ERZ761602 | MGnify/ENA primary metagenome ERZ761602 (study PRJEB28899, sample SAMN02445085) | bioreactor sludge metagenome | biome: EBPR sludge; isolation source: Thorneside wastewater treatment plant | place: Australia: Brisbane, Thorneside...
CCAGCGTGAAGCTCTTGCCGATGCCGCCCTTGCCGTAGATCGCGATGATCTGCGTGACCTTGGTCGCGGCGCCGGTGGGGGGCACCGCCGGGTCGACCGCCGCCTCGGCGCGCAACGCCTGCGTCTGGGCCGCGACGATCGGGATGGACTTGCCTTGGCTCATGCGCGGGCCCTCCAGTCGAGCACCATCTTCAGGCAGTGGCTGTCGCCGAAGGCGGTGCGGTAGGCACGCTCGCAGTCGCTGGCCGCGGCGTGGTGCGTGATCAGGCCGTCGAGCGGCAGGAACCCGGACTCGGCGAGCTCGCGCACGGCCCGCATGTCGGCCGGCTTCCACTCGGCCGCGGCACGGATCTGGGCCTCGCGCATGAAGGCCATCGGGAACGAGAAGCTCAGCGGCTCGCTGTAGAACCCCGCCAGGACGATCTCGCCCCCCGGCGCGAGGCGCGCGAGCAGGCGGTCGAGGATCGCGGGGTCGCCGCTGACGTCGTAGATCGAGCGGTAGTCGCGCCGCGGATCCGCGTCGGGATGCAGGACGGCATAGCCTGTCGCGCCGGCGCTGCGCTCGGGACTCGTCTCCCACACCGTCGGCGCCGGGTACTCGGCGAGCACGGTCATGCGCGCCAGCAGGCGTCCCAGCACGCCATGCCCGACGATCAGGTCCGGCGGCACGATCGGGTCGCGGCGGCCTCCGCCGGCCACGGCGTGGTAGGCGGTCGCGGCCAGCGCGAGCAGCACGGCCTCCTCGCCGAGGCTCTCGCTGATCGTCACGGCGCGGGGGCCGGGTACCACGAGCCTCGAGGCCGATGCACCGAACAACCCTCGCACGGCGCCGAAGCAGCGCGCCCCGGGCACGAACACACGCTCGCCCACGCGGTGACCCGACTCGGGGCCGGCGCTGCGCACCCGGCCGACGGACTCGTAGCCCGGCACGAGCGGATAGCCCATGCCCGGGAAGGTCGGCATGCGGCCGGTGTACAGCAGGCGTTCGGTACCCGTCGAGATGCCGCTCCACTCGACGTCGACGATGACGTCCTCGGGTTGCGGCTCCACCAGTTCCAGATCGTGCAGGCGCAGGCGTTCGGGCTCTTCCAGAACGACGGCTTTGGTGATCATGGACATCTTCGAACCTCCGCAGGCGCCGCGGCCGGTGCCGCCTGGCTGGCCGGAACGGACGGCGAAGGCGCCACCCGCCGGATGAACGTCATCCTAGACTGACGCACTGTGATGTCAAGTTGTATTTACGCTTGATCGCGTCGCTGGGGCATTAGGCCGCGCGGGCGACGAGCAGTCCGGCCTGCAGCGGCAACGCCGTGCGGTACGGGCGGACCTCGTCGAACCCTGCCTCGTGCAGCAGGCGGGTCAGCTCGGCAGCCGTGCGCGAGCGGCCGCTGCCCATCGCGAGCAGGTAGAGGCCGAAGTAGGCCGCCCCCATGCGCTCGGCCCCCCCGGTGCCCGCCATCGGCTCGGCCAGCAGCAGCACGCCACCGGCCGGCAGGGCGCGTCGTGCCGCGCGCAGGATGCCCAGCGCCGGACCGTCGTCGTGGTCGTAGATGACCCGCACCAGCGACACGACGTCGGCCCCCGGCGGCAGCTCGTCCCGGTGGAAGTCGCCGCCACGCGCCTCGGCGCGACCGGACAGGCCCAGCCGCGCGAACCGGGCCCGTGCGGCCTCGGCGACGGCCGGCAGGTCGAACACCAGGCCCGTGAGCCCAGGCGCGCGTGCCAGCGCCTCGCTGAGGAAGACGCCTTCGCCGCCGCCGACGTCCAGCAGCCGGCGGTGCCGGTGGATCGGATAGGCATCCAGCACCTGGCCTGCCACGAGGGGCTGCGAGGCGGTCATCAACGCCGAGTAGGGCGCCGTGCGCCCGGAATCCAGCGCTCCGGGCGTGCCATCCTCTGCGTAAGCCCAGTAGCGGGCCAGTTCGCCGCCGCGGCCGCTGCGCAGCAGGGCGAGCGGGTCGGCCAGATCGCGGTAGAGCGTGCCATGGTGCCGCACCAGGGCCACCACCGCCTCGTTGCCGACCATCGCGACGCCCAGCGGTCCGAGCCCGTAGGTCGGCGCGCCGCCGGGGCGCTCGCCCCGCGTCTCGACGAGGCGCAGCGAGACCGCGGCGTCGAGCAGGCGCTGCGCGGAGTCCAGCGGCAGGCGGGCTTCGCTGGCGAGTTCGGCGGCCGTCAGCGCCGAGCGGGCGAGCCGGTCGAAGAGCCCGAGCTCCACGCAGGCGAGCAGCCACTGCGAGTAGACGAAGCCCGCGACGATGTCGAAGAGCTCGCGTGCACGTTGCCGCGCGATCGGCCGCGTGCCGACGAAGCGGCTCGCGGCGTCACGCCAGGAAGGGTTCGTCAACCAGCGATCGAGCTGCGCCAGCCAGCGCTCGCGCCAACCCAGCGTGGCGACGGATGAGGCCATCTCGCTACGCAGCAGCCATCGCACGGACTTCGGCCGGCAGCAGGCGTTCGGCCTGCGCCCCGACGAGGGCGCGCAACCGGTGTGCGCCCGGACACTCCGGCACGCTGCGGCGCGCGTGGTCCAGCAGCCTCTCGAAGTGGTGCAGCGCGCCCGGCAGCCCCATCTCGGTGACCGCGCTGGGGCGCCCGAGGCAGCGGTCCTTGTTGGCGGGCTTGCCGAGGCTGGACTCGTCGCAGGTCGCGTCACGGATGTCGTCCGCCACCTGGTAGGCCTCGCCGAGGCGCTCGCCGAAGGGCCGCCAGATGTCGGCGTCCCCGCCGGCGGCCAGGGCCCCCAGCTCCGTGGCCGCGGCGAACAGCGCGCCCGTCTTGGCTCGCTGGTAGTCGGGCAGCGCCACCCACGCTTCCGACTCCCAGGCCTGGCCGGCGACGATGCCCTGCGGCAGACCCGTGCGCCGCGCCAGCACCGCGACCATCGCCGGCAGCCGGCGCGGGCCGTGCAGGGCGCCGAGGGCCAGAGCCTCGAAGGCCATCACGATCAGCGCGTCGCCCGCCAGCACCGCCGTGCGCACGCCGAAGGCGGCGTGCACCGAGGGCAGGCCGCGTCGCGTGTGCGCGTCGTCGAAGCACGGCAAGTCGTCGTGGACCAGCGAGGCGCAGTGGATCAGCTCGATCGCGGCGGCGGCCGCGTCGGACAGCAGGCTGTCGCCGTCACCGCAGGCCGCGGCGACCGACAGGCACAGGTGCGGGCGCACGCGGGCGCCTCCCGGGAAGACGGCGTGGCGGATCGCGGCGACCAGTCCCGGCGGCGAGCCCGCGGCCTCCGCGCGGCGCAGGGCCTCGGCGAGCGCCTGATCGATACGTGCCCTGGCCTGCTGCATCGCCGCCTCCTGGTCGCCACCCCGATGCGGCATGACGTCATGTCACCCTGTCACCGGTTAGTGTCAGGCAGTATAGACACCGAGCGAAATCGGCGTCAATCTTGCGGTGGGCGCAAGTCCCGCCCGGGACACGCCGAGATGGAGTACCGCGATGCCCGAACCATCGAACTGGGTCAGACGACTGGCCCCGACGCGCGACACGTGGCTGTCGCTGGCCGCGCTGGCCGGGGCGGCCCTCGTCTTCGTGGCCGTGGCGACCGAGCTGCCGCCAGCCGCGCAGGCGGCCGCCACCACCGCCGGCCCGGCCACCGCCTCACCCGGCCAGCCCGCGGTCACCGACCGGGCGCGGGACTCAGGCGCCGACGCGTTGGCGGGTGGTCTGCGCGCCAGCCGTTGAGCGGCGCGCGCGGGCATCGCGCGCCCCGCGCGGCCCCGGCAGTGCCTCGGCGAGACACCACTCGGCCACACGCGCGGCGTCCTCCTCGTGGGCCAGGTGACCCAGGCCCGGCAGCTCGTGCACCGTCGCCGTTGGCAGCAATTCCTGCACGCGCCCCGCATGCGAGGGCGGCAGGGTGCGGTCGGCCGAACCGACCAGCAACCGCAGCGGGACCGGCAGCCGCGGCAGGTCGAGCCGCAGCGGCTCGAGGTCCCAGGCCGCCATCAGGCGCAGCGCGCCGGCGGCGTGCCGTGGGTTCCCCACGAGCGCCCGGTAGCAGCGCTCGCCCAGCGGATCGATGCGCGAGCCCGTCCCCTCGAGCAGGCGGCGCGTGGAGCCCGGCCACGAGGCCCAGGCGGCGAAACCCGGGGCGACGAGCGGGTTGGCGGCCAGCAGGCGCGCGGCCGGCGAGAACAGGCGCCCGATCGGCCCCTCGATCGGCAACAGCGCACCGTTGACCGCCACGATGCGCCGGGGCCGCAGGTCACTGTCCAGCACCAGGCGGGCCGCCACCGCCGCACCGGCCGAGTGGCCGACGACCAGGGCGGGACGCCGACGCAGCTGACGCAGCAACGCCAGCACCGCGGCGGCCACCGCCGGCAGCGTCAGCGCCTGGCCCGGTGGGGAGCGGGTGAAACCGTGGCCCGGCAAGTCGGGAACGATCACCTCGAAGCGACGGGCCAGCTCGGGCGCGAGCCCGCGGAACGAGTGCGCCGACGATCCAGTGCCGTGCAGCAGGAGGGCAGTCTCGGCGCCCTCGACCGGTGCGGGCCAGCGCTGCAGGTGCCAGTGAAGGCCGCGCGAGACGACGACGCTGCTGCGCTCGCGATGCGGCCACCACGGCGGCACCGGTTCGCCGATCAAGGCCGCGCCCCCCGCGCCGTTGCATCGCTCGCGGCCACGGCACCGGAGCGCTGGTGCCGGACGGCCTGGGAGACCGCTTGCGCGCCGGCATAGGGCAAGGCGACGCAGCGGCCATGCAGGGCGGCAGCCAGCGCGGGGGCGGCCAGGCCGGGCTGCGGCGAGCTGTCGATGACCAGCGCGGCCGTGCCGGTCGAGGCGAGAAGCCTCGCGGCAGCCAGCGCATCGGCCGCCGCCGCCGCACGGCCCGGTTCGCCGCTGCGGCCGACGTTGGCCTTGCCGTCGGTCAGCAGCACGACGAGCGGGGTCGAGCCCGCCCGGCGCACGCTGGCGGCCATCGCCGCGGCGGCCTCGATGCCGGCGGCCAGGGGTGTCCCGCCTCCGCCGGGCAGGCCGGCGAGCTGCCGCTTCGCGCGGACGAGGGAGCGCGTCGGGGCCAGCAGCACATCGGCACGCGAGCCGCGAAAGCCGATCACCGCGACGCGGTCGCGGCGGGCGTAGCAGTCGGCCAGCAGCAACTCCACGGCGCCCTTGGCTTCGGCGAGCCGGTGTGCCGCCTGGGAGCCCGAGGCGTCGATCGCGAAGATGGTCGTCGTGCCCCGACGCTGCTGGCGGCGCTGGACGCGCAGGTCGTCACGCCTGACGAGGACGCGGCCCTCTTGGCCCGCGCGCTGCCGCAGGCGCTGCCAAGGCGCCGCCGCTCGCAAGGTCTCCACGAGCGCCAGGCGAGCACCGCCGCGTGGCGTGCCGGGGCGCGTGCCGATGGGCCGCCCCCGCTGCACCGATGCCGAGCGTTCGCCCACCCTGCCCGCGTCGCCGCGTCGCGGGGGCCTGTGGCGACCGCTGGCCAGCTGGGCCAGCAGCCCGGGTGGTATCGCGGCGCGCACCGATGCCACGACCTGGTCCGGCAGCGGCCCTGCGGGACCGTCCGGTGCGCCGTCCTCCTGGCCCCGCGGCGCATCGGCCGGCGCGGGGTCGTCCTCGCCGGCGGGCGGATCCTCGTCGGCCGCGGGCAGGCGGCTGGCGCGGTGGGCGAAGACGAGCTGCGCCGCCAGCGTCGCGTCGCCGGCCTCGACCTGGCGAGCGCCGCGCATCGCGGCGGACACGCGCGCGACGCACAGGGCCTGCCACAGCGCCCGCGACGAACCGATCCCCAGCGCCCAGGCCGCCTGCGCCAGGACCTCGATGATCGCGTCGGTGAGCACCACCTCGCGCCAGCCTGCCCGCCCCTGCGCGACGGCCGCGGCGTCGACCCGCGGCGCGTCCCGCGGCGGCCTCACTTGCAGCGCCAGCCGTTCGCAAAGGGTCTGCGGCAGGGATTCGTCCTCGCCTTCCCCTTCGTCGAGCGCGACGACGGCGAGGTCGCCGTCGGCCTCGTCGATGGCCAGCGCGAGGCGCGCCGCGCGGGCGCGACCGATGCGTTCGGCCATCAGAGCCACCACGACGCCGCCCCGTGCCCGCTCGATCAGGCCGCGTTCGTGGACAGGCCGGCCGCTGGCCAGCGTCGCGGCCAGGTCGAGCCCGCCGTCGAGCACGTCGTCCGCGGCGTGCGGCGGCAGCGGACACCAGGGCGAGTCCTCGCCCTGCGCGGCGCGCAGCGCCCGCAGCCAGGCTTCACGCTGCGGCCCGGCCGGCCCCCGCACGTGCACGCCCCCCAGCCACCGCGACGCCGCGGCAAAGACCGCCAGCGCCTGCTCGGCCAGGCGGCCTGCCGCGGGCGGCGCATCGATCGACCGCTCGGTGCTCACTGGAGTACCTTCGCCCTTGAAGAGCTCCGGCATGAGCGCTTGGGAACGGCCCGGCGCGCTCACTGGACTACCCTCCGCCCTGCGGGCTGCGGGATTCGCGCTTGGGAGCGGCCCGGCGCGCTCATGCGCCAAACAACTCTTCGACGGCGCGCGCGACGCGCACCGACGCGTCGCTGTCGTCGAGCGGATTGCGCCGCAGGCGGTGCCGAAGGGCCGGGCCGGCGAGACGCCTGAGCTGCGCGTCCCCGACTTGCGGCACGCCGTCGTGGGCCGCGAGAGCCCGAGCCGCTCGCACGAGCGTGATCTCGCCGCGCAGCCCGTCGGTGCCGAGCGCCATGCACAGCCTGGCCGCGCGCTCGAGTGCCGCGTCCGGCACGGCGACCCGCTCGAGGCGCCGGCGCGCCTGCACGATGCGCTGCCGCGCGGCGTCCTGGGCCGCCGCCCAGGCCACGTGGAAAGCCTCGGGGTCCCGCTCGTAGGCATCGCGCCGCCGCACCACCTCGATGCGCGTCGCGACATCGTCGGGCGTGCGCACCTCGACCGCCAGTCCGAAGCGGTCCATCAGCTGCGGGCGCAGTTCGCCTTCCTCGGGGTTGCCGCTGCCCACCAGCACGAAGCGCGCCGGATGGCGCACCGACAGCCCCTCGCGCTCGACGACGTTCTCCCCCGACGCCGCCACGTCGATCAGCAGGTCCACGAGGTGGTCCTCGAGGAGGTTGACCTCGTCGACGTAGAGGAAGCCGCGGTGGGCGCGTGCCAGCAGGCCCGGCTCGAAGGCCTTGATACCCTGTGACAACGCGCGCTCGAGGTCGAGCGCGCCGACCACGCGGTCCTCGGTGGCACCGAGCGGCAAGTCGACCACCGGCACGGGAACCTCGTGCGACTTCACGCGCGCGGCAGCCCCCAGGCGGGCCCGGCAATCGGCGCACCACATCGAGCGCGCCCGCGGGTCGCAGCCGTAGGTGCAGCCGTCCACCACCCGCATCGGCGGCAGCAGCGCGGCCAGCGCGCGCACGGCGGTGGACTTGCCGGTGCCGCGATCGCCGAAGGCCAGCACGCCGCCGATCCCGGGATCCACGGCACACAGGGTCAGCGCCAGCTTGAGTTCGTCCTGCGCGACGATCGCGCTGAAGGGAAAGGGGATACGGGCCATCGGCAGGCAGGGCGCGCCCGGGCGCGCCGGTTGGGACATCAGGTGATCATGGTACGCAGCGCCGCGCCGCCTCGCCGCAGCAGCGTGCGGCGGCTGACACCCAGGGAGCGGGCCAGTGCCTCGAGGCTGCCGGCGCGCAGCAGCGCGCGACGCAGGAACTGCTGCTCGGCCACTCGCCGGGCGTCGCGCAGCAGATCCTGCAGACTGTCGCGGCCGATGCGTTCGTGCAGCCGATCGAGCGCGAGCTTCAGCGCGTCGGCCGCATCCCCGCCTGGATCATCCAGGTGCGGGGACGGCGCCAGCCCGAGGCTGTGGCGCTCGCGCGGCGTCATCAGGGGCCGGGCGCCGTCGTCGCGAGCGAGCTGCTGCTGTGCCTGCGCGTACGTTCGCTCCAGCGCCTCTTGTACCAGCAGGAAGCGCTGCTGGAGTTCACGCTGCGGGCCGAGGTCCTGGCCGACCGCCAGCACGGGCCCGCCACGGCCCAGGCGAAGTGCACGCCAGGCGACCGGTGCCGCCGGCGACCGGCCGAGGTGATTGATCTCGTGGCGCCCCGAACGCCCGCAACTCGAGACCTCGGCGAGCAAGGCGCGCACCTTCTCGCGCGAGTCCGGCTCGACGCACTCGTCCAATGGCCGTCCCAGCCAGCCCTGCGTCGCGACGACCGGCGGGTCCGCGCAGGCCACCGTCGACACGAAGCCCCGCGTGTCCATCAGGAGCGCGACGTCGCCAGCCAGCGAGACGAAGGCCTGGGCCAGCTCGGCAGCGTGGGGCGCCAACGCCTGCGGGCCCGGATCCCGGCGGCGGCCGCTTCGATGCAGCGGATCCCCGGCGTTCATCGCGTCACCCCGCACCCAGCACGACCCGGGCATCGGGGGCTCGAAACGATCCCCAGGGCCCGCGGAGCCCGGAACTCGCCATCAGCTGACGCGCACGAGACCGAGCAGGTGCGCGACGTCCTTGAAGAAGATGCGAACGTGCGCCATCGGACGCTTGCGGACGAGGCGCTTGTGCATGTACGCATCGAAGGTCAGCTGCTGGACGTCCTTGTCCCTGCAGATGTCGACGAAACGCTCCCGCCGGCGGTCGCTGGAGTACCAGAAGCGCTGCATGATGCCCAGGATCCAGAACACCCGGCCGTGCTCCTTGAGGAAGCGCTTGCGCACCGTCGCCAGCTCGGCGGCATTGCCGGTGGCCAGCATGCGGTGCACCGCCTCGGCCGCCATGCGCGCGCTGGCCATCGCGTAGTAGATGCCCTCGCCCGAGGCGGGCGCCACGACGCCGGCCGCATCGCCGACGAGCACGATGTCCCGCCCGTTGTCCCAGCGCGGCAGGGGCTTCAACGGGATCGGTGCCCCTTCGCGGCGCAGCGTGCGCGCGTCGGACAGGCCGGCATCGGCGCGCAGCGCCGCGGTGGCGCTGCGCAGCGAGAAGCCCTTGTCCGCGCTGCCGGTGCCGACGGACACGGTCGGGCCGTGCGGGAAGACCCAGCCGTAGAAGTCCGGCGACAGCGACCCCCGGTAGACGACATCGCAGCGGGAGCCGTCGAAGCCCGGTGGTGGCGACGATGGGCGCTCGACGATCTCGTGGTAGGCGAACACGAAGCGCCCCCGGTCCCAGCCGGCGATGTTCTGGTGGGCCACCGCGCTGCGCGCACCGTCCGCGCCGATGACGCAGCGGGCCCGCGCTTGCGCATGCCTGCCGGCGGGCACATCCGGCGCCGTGCCCTGCGCCGCCTCGCAACTCCAGTGCACGACGGCGGTGCCGTCCGGGTCGCGCTCGATGCGCTCGAACGTGCCGGTGCGGCGCACCGCGCCGGCCGTCGCGGCACGCTCGCGCAGCCACTCGTCGAACCGCTCGCGGTCGACCATGCCGACGAAACCACCCTCGATCGGGATGTCGACCTGCTTGCCGCTCGGGGCAACCATCCGCGCGCAGGTCGCGCGCGAGGCCAGCAGGTGTGGCGGTATCTCGAAGTCGGCGATCAGCCGCGGCGGAATCGCACCGCCGCAGGGCTTGATCCGGCCGGCCCGGTCCAGCAGCAGCACCGAGTGCCCCTGGCGGGCCAGTTCATGGGCTGCGGTGGCACCGGCGGGGCCGCCGCCGACGACGACCACGTCGTATCGGGGAATCGTGTTCATGTCCGCTTCTCCAGGGCAACGCCCGCAGCCGCATCGCCGGCGAGCACGGGCAGCGCATCACCGCCGGTGACGCCGGCCGGCACGGCGATTCGCCTCGCGAGCCACGCCGACATGACGAAGAGCACGGCCTCGATCGCGAAGACGCTCGCGTAGGCAGGCCCGGGCGCGCCCAGCAGCCAGCGGGCCAGATCGCTGGCGGCCGTGCCGGCCACGCCGCCCATCGCGAAGCCGATCGCCTGCGCCGCGCCCCACAGGCCCATGCGCGTGCCTTCGCGCCCTTGCCTGCCCTGGCCCGCCAGAGCCATCATGGCGCCGATCGCGGCAATCGAGAACGCGCCGTTGGCCACGCCCATCAGGAAGACATTGGCGCGCAGCGGCCAGTTCGCCGGCGTCTGCAGACCGGCATAGGCCAGGCCAGCCAGCGCCGCGCAACTGGCCAGGCAACCCCAGACCGTCCACGTGCGCAGCGAGCCGAAGCCGATGCCGGCGATCCTGCGCCCGGCGAGGGCCGCGAGCAGCATGCCGGCCAGCGTTCCGCCATGCTGCACGCTCGCCAGCTGCGTCGACTCTCCCGGCGAGTAGCCGAACATGACGCCGGCAAACGGCTCGAGGATCAGGTCCTGGGCGCTGTAGGCGACCATCGACACGAACACGAACACCGTGAAACGACGCGCGTCCGGCTCGTGCCAGACCTCCGACAGCGCGGCGCGGAAGCGCACGAGCGTCATGCCGGTGTCGTCGCGTGCGGCGTGGACCTCGAGCGACCGGCCGTCGCCCTCGAGTCGCCAGAGCGCGATCACCGTGACGACGAAGGCGATCAACGACACGCTGCCGGACACCGCGACCAGGCGCTGCGGCGTGAACGGATCCAGCAGCTGGCCGGCCACGCCGGCCGTCACCGCGAAGCCGACGATCATCATCACCCACACGGTCGCGGCCGCAGCGGCCCTGCGTGTGGCCTGGACACGCTTGGCCAGGAGGGTCAACAGGGCCGTGCCGGCGGCGCTGACCCCCAGCCCGACCAAGGCGAAGGCGACCACCGCGAGCGCGAGCCCCGCCTGCGGCCGCGCGGCCATCCACGCCGTGGCCATCGCACCGAGCCAGCCGCCGGTGGCCAGCACCAGCATGCCGCCGACGATCCAGGGCGTGCGGCGGGAGCCGAGGTCCGACCCGAATCCCATGCGCGGCCGCGACAGCTGCACGGCGTGGTGCAGCGCGACCAGCAGTCCGGGCAGCAGCGCCGGCAGGGCCAGCTCGACGACCATCACCCGGTTCAGCGTCGAGGTGGTGAGGACCACCACCGCGCCGAGCATCGCCTGGACCAGCCCCAGACGGGCGATGCCGCCCCAGGACAGGCCCGCGTCCGGGGCCGTCATGCGCCGGCTCCCTGGGACGCCCGCAATGCGAGCGCGGCCACCAGCATGCCCAGCACGAACAGCGGAACGCCCAGGCCGCTGTACCACAGCGCCCGCTCGCGCGGCGCGGCCAGGAACTGGCGCATCATGACCAGCTGCACGCCGAGCAGGCCGACGATCAGCGCCGCGTGAGCCGCCATGCCCCAGTCCAGGAGCAGCAGCACCACCGCCGCCTGCGGCACGGCCATGATCCAGCACGCCGCCTGCGCGGCACGCTGCACCCCCAGGCGCACGGGCAGCGAGCCGATGCCCATTCGACGATCACCGTCGATGGACTTGAAGTCGTTCAGCGTCATGATGCCGTGGGCGCCGGCGCTGTACAACGCGGCCAGCGTCAACGACGGCAGGCTCGGGGCCCCGCCGGCCATCACCGCGGCCCCGGTGACCCAGGCCAGCCCCTCGTAGCAGATGCCGCAAGCCGCGTTGCCCCACCAGCCGTTGCGCTTCAGCCGCAGCGGCGGTGCGCTGTAGGCCCACGCCAAAGCGAGCCCGAGCGCGGCTGCCGCGAAGACCCAGGCGCCGAAGGCCAGCGCGACGCCCAGCGACAGCAGCGTCCACGCGATCGCGACGTACAGGCCCCACTGACCCGGCATGCGCCCGGACGGGATGGGACGATGCGGCTCGTTGATCGCGTCCACATGCCGGTCGAACCAGTCGTTGACCGCCTGGCTGGTCGCGCACACCAGCGGGCCGGCCAGCACGATGCCGCCGATCACCAGCCCCAGCCGCCCGTCCGACGGCGCACCGGACGCGACGGCGCCGCAGGCGAAGGCCCACATGGGCGGAAACCAGGTGATCGGCTTGAGCAGCTCGGCAATGGCCGACGGGGCGGGGAGCACCATGCGAGGATGGTGCACATGACAGTTTGCACCGTCAACTTATATTTACAACCCCCGCGGTGTGCTAGGTCTCTTCCGCGTCGCCGCCCAGGCCGCCGAGTCCGAACCGGCGCAGCTTCACGTAGAGGCTCTGGCGCGACAGGCCGAGCATCTGCGCGGCCAGCGCCCGGTTGTCGCGCGTCATCTGCAGCGCGGCCTCGATCGACAGTCGCTCGATCAGGTCGCTGGTCTCGGACACGATCTGCTTGAGCGGGACGCGGCCGACGAGTTCGCTCAACTGCTTGACCGAAGCCGGCACGCGCGGCAGCGACTGCTCGCCGGGCGCCAGGCGTCGGCCGACGTCGCGCACACTGAAGGCGAAGGCCGCCGGCGCCGCCCCCTCGATCGCGGAGGCCGCCACCTCGACTTCGGTGACCAGGCCGAGCTCGCCCCGCATCTCGGTGGCCAGCAGGCCGGGGCTCCCGCCGTCGCGCAGGTTGGCCAGCAGCACCGCGAGCTCGACACCCGACCGGCCGAGCCAGCGATCCAGCGGCTCGCCAGCCGCCTGGCCTTCGGATGACAGCTGGGCCAGGCGGACGAAGGCGCGATTGGCCGACACGAGCCGGCCCACCGTGTCAGTGAAGCACAGCGCGTCGCTGGCATTGCGAACGTAGGCCAACTCGACCGACTCGGCAGCTTCGGGTGTCACCCCAGCGCCGCGCCGGCCCATGCGGCCCGCTGCCTGCACGTCGGGAAGCAGCCGCACGAGCAGGTACGAACTGCCGTCCTGCTGGAAGGACGACATGACGACCGCGACCGGCGTGATGCCGTCGGCCAGCCGCGCGTGCAGGCGATCGTGTCGCCCGATGCTGCGGGCCGAGGCGGCCGCCGATCCGATCGGCTCCGCGGCCTCGGCGGCGAACAACGCGACCAGCGGCACCCCGACGAGACGCGCCTTGCGGCCGCGCAGCCCCTCGAAGAGCGACTGCGCGGCGGGGTTGACCTCGGCCACGCGCAGCCCGGCGCCCTCGGCGACGACGATCGGCTCGATCGACGACTGGAACAGGCTGCGGTAGCGCGTCTCCGCCTCGCGAAAGCGCCAATGGTCGCGCTCCATGGTCTGCTGCGCCTCCACCAGCCGCCGCTGCAGCACCATCGTGTCGCGCAGGTCGCGACCGCTGAGCAGCCAGCGGGGACTGGTCGCAGGCCCGTCCGCCGGGAGGGCGATGGCCAGGTACTGGACCGGCAACTCGACCCCCTCCGCGAGCCGATGATTGACGTGCCGGGGCGGCCCGTCCGCCTGCTCAGCCGCCGCCTCGAGCAACTGGGCGACCTTGGCCCGGCTCTCGACCGTCACCGTGTCGGCGAAGGGTTTGCCCACCCAGGCCTTCGACAGGCGGCGCGCCAGCTCGGGGTCCCGCGCGAGCGTCACGGCCACGCGTCCGTCGCGGTCGATCAGCACGCACAGATCGCTGGCGGTTCGCAGCACGCGATCGACCACCGGCGCGATCCAGCGCGCGTCGATGGCCGGCACCTCCACGGCGGGCCGGGATGGGGTGCGTCGGGTCATGCCCCGGCCCTTCGAGGCGCGGTCAAGGCCGCGGGAGGGCGCGCTACCACCCGCACCGCCGCGCGATCACCACGCACATCGCAGGCATCCGCCGGCACGCTCGAGCGCTGTCCGCCAGGACCGGGAGGCGCAGCTCAGGGCCGTTGGAAGGTGTTGGACAGCAGGTCGTCGGCCACGACCGCGGCCGACGCCGCATCGCAGCACAGCGCGTCCGCGCCCGCCGCGGCCGCGAGATCGGGCCGGATGACGAACAGCGGCCCGCCGACGAGCACGACCAGGGATCGGTTCTTCGAGTTCACACGGGCCTTCCGGATCTGGACCTGCAACCAGTCTAGCCGACTCTCGCTGCCGATCGAGAAGCCCAGCGTGTCGAACCAGTCGCGCGCCACCTGCGCCGGCGCATCGGCCACCGCCCCGCCGATGCCGCCGAGGACCTCCCAGCCGTCCCGCCGGAAGTACTCGGCCACCAGCGAGAGGCCGAAACTGTGCTGTTCCTGGGGATGCTGCGCGAGCAACACGCGCCGGCCGTTGGGCGGGTGCCGCACTTCGCGGCCGAACACCGGGCTCCACTCCCGCAGCACGCGCTGCAGCTGACCGAGGCAGATCGTGATCGTGGAGAAGTCGCAACGGTCGGACTCCCACAGCTCGCCCAAACGGCGCGCCGCGGGCGCCAGCAACTGCCCGAACACGACATCCAGGCCGACCCCGCCGTGAACCAGCTCGCGCACCGTGGCCTCGACCTCGGCGTCGCTGCCGCTGCGCAGCAACTCGACGAACTGCTCGACCGCGTCGGGACCGATGGCCACCGCCCCGCCCCGCGGGTGTGCCTGCAGCAGCCGGGGGATGACGTCGCTCTCCAGCGTGGTCGCCAGCTTCAGGTAACGCGACTTCGCATCCGCTCGCTCGGCCGCGACCGTCGACCAGATCGACCCATCGCCCTCGGCCGCGGGCCACGCCCCGTCCCCTGCCTCGCAACCTGGTGGGGAGAGCGGGTTCGCCCGCGATCCTGCTGACGCCATGGTCCCTCTGCCTTCCTCGAGTACGACCCGTGTCGGCGCCAGCCGGCAAAGGGCGATCCAGTCCCTGTAGATCTCGTCGTCGGTCCTGCGCCCCGACGCTGCCCGACTGCCGCGGGCATGCGGGAAGGCCACGAGCGGGCTCTGTAACGGCATGTTTGTACTCCTCGGCAGCGATCGCGTCAAAGCCAGACGAAAGCCGTGGGTCTTCGCCGAGAGCCGACGTGCACCGATCGGCGCCCGGCAGCCGTGTGGACGACGACCCGCAAGTTCTGGCTCACCCGGTCCGGATCGGCGCCGAAGGTGACCGCCCACCTGCGGGGCGGACGCGGCTCGACGGCATCGTGTCCGTGTCCGGATCATTCGGCGCCATGGCCGCCATGTCAAGTTGGGTTTACGTCATCTCGGATTGACATTCGCCGGCGGCCGGACTAGTCTGCCGACCACACACGAGCCGCCCGATGCGACCCGCCCCGCCCCTCGAGCCATCCGCGACGTCCCACGAGCCCCGGGTTCCGGCGACGCGCCGGCGCCCGCCGCTGTACACCCCGCAGCAGCGCGAGCGTCGCGACCGGACGCGCTGGACGCTCATCCAGGGCGTGCTGGCACCGGTGCAGTTCCTGGTCTGCCTGGTCAGCGCCGCGCTCGTGCTGCGGTACCTCGCCACGGGGCAAGGCCTGTGGGCGGCGAGCCTCTCGTTCATCGCGAAGACCGCGCTGCTCTACCTGATCATGGTCACCGGCAGCATCTGGGAGAAGGTCGTCTTCGGCCGCTGGCTCTTCGCGCCGGCCTTCTTCTGGGAGGACGTGGTCTCGATGCTGGTGATCGCGCTGCACACGGCCTGCCTGGTGGGCATGCTGGGCGGCCTGATGTCCGCGCGGACGCAGATGCTGCTCGCCCTCGCGGCGTACGCGGCCTACGTCGTCAACGCCGCGCAGTTCCTGCTGAAGCTGCGGGCCGCGCGCCTCGACGAGGCGCACGACCGGCGCAACCCCTTCGGAGCGGCCCCCGCATGAACGCCCGCATCCCGATCCTCGCCGCCGATGCAGCCGCAACGGCCTGCGAGCCCCCGTCCGTCATCCACGAACGCGGGCAGCGCGAGGTGTTCTGCGGCCTCACCGGCATCGTCTGGCTGCACCGCAAGATCCAGGACGCCTTCTTCCTGGTCGTGGGCTCGCGCACCTGCGCGCACCTGCTGCAGTCGGCCGCCGGCGTCATGATCTTCGCCGAGCCGCGCTTCGCGACGGCGATCATCGACGACCGCGACCTCGCGGGGATCGCCGACGCGCAGGCCGAGCTGGAGCGCGTCGTCGAGCGGCTGCTCGCCCGCCGCCCGGACATCCGGCTGCTGTTCCTGGTCGGTTCGTGCCCGTCGGAAGTGATCAAGCTCGATCTCGGCAGGGCCTGCGCGCGGCTGACCCAGCGGCACGCCCCGCACGTGCGGGTCCTGAACTGGTCGGGGAGCGGCATCGAGACGACGTTCACCCAGGGCGAGGATGCCTGCCTGGCCGCACTCGTCCCGAGCCTGCCCGAAGACGACGGCGAGCGGCTGCTGATCGTCGGCACCCTGGCCGACGTCGTCGAGGATCAGTTCCGGCGCCACCTGAACGAACTCGGCATCGGCAACGTCGACGTCCTGCCGCCACGCCGATCCGACGCGCAGCCGGCGGTCGGTCCCGGCACGCGTCTGCTGCTCGCTCAGCCCTTCCTGGCCGACACCTGCCGCGCGCTGGAAGCCCGCGGGGCGCGGCGCCTCAGCGCCCCCTACCCGCTCGGTGCCGAGGGCACGACAGCCTGGCTGCGCGCGGCGGCACAGGCCTTCGGCGTGGACGCCGCGCGCCAGGCCAATGTGCTCGGCCCGCGCCGCGAACGCGCGGCCCGCGCGCTGGCCCGTCATCGGCTGCAGCTGCAGGGCAAGCGTGTCTTCCTCTTTCCGGACTCCCAGCTCGAGGTGCCGATGGCCCGCTTCCTTTCCCGCGAGCTCGGCATGCAGCTCGTCGAGGTGGGCAGCCCGTACCTGCACGCCACCCTGATCGATGCCGAGCTGCCGTTGCTGCCTGCGGGCACGCAGCTGGCCGAGGGGCAGGACGTCGAGCGGCAGCTCGACCGGTGCCGCGACGCCGCGCCCGATCTCGTCGTCTGCGGGCTCGGGCTGGCCAATCCGCTGGAGGCCGAGGGCCTGGCCACGAAGTGGTCGATCGAGCTCGTCTTCACGCCGGTGCAGGGCTTCGAGCAGGCCGCCGACCTGGCCTCGCTGTTCACGCGCCCGCTCGAGCGTCGCCAGCGGCTGTGCTGGCCGACAGCCGCCTGAGGCCCACCGCACGAGAGGCCCATGCAACTGACGCTCTGGACCTACGAAGGCCCCACGCACGTGGGCGCCATGCGCGTGGCCACCGCGATGCGCGGGGTGCACTACGTGCTGCACGCGCCGCAAGGCGACACCTACGCCGACTTGCTTTTCACGATGATCGAGCGCCGCGACCGCCGGCCGCCGGTGACCTACACGACGTTCCAGGCGCGCGACCTCGGCAGCGACACGGCCGAGCTGTTCAAGGAGGCCGCCCGCGCCGCGGTCGAGCGCTTCCGTCCGCAGGCGCTGCTCGTCGGATCCTCGTGCACGGCCGAACTGCTCCAGGACGATCCCGGCGGCCTGGCTCAGCGGCTCGGGCTCGACGTGCCGGTCGTCCCGCTGGAACTCCCGTCGTACCAGCGCAAGGAGAACTGGGCCGCCGCCGAGACCTTCTACCGCCTCGTTCGCGCGATGTGTCCGGCACCGGCCGTGCCCGCGGCAGGCGCTCGCAGCCCGCAGGCCCGCTGCAACATCCTCGGCCCCACGGCGCTGGGCTTCCGCCATCGCGACGACCTGCACGAGATCCGCGCGCTGCTCGGGCAGCTCGGCGTCGAGGTCAACGTCGTCGCGCCGCTGGACGCGACGCCGAGCGACCTCTCCCGTCTCGGCAACGCGGCCTTCAACGTCGTGTTGTATCCCGAGGTGGCCGGCACCGCGGCCCAGTGGCTGCAGCGCGCGCATGGCCAGCCGTCGACGAAGACCGTTCCGATCGGCGCCGGTGCGACGCGGGACTTCATCGCCGAAGTGTGCGCACTCGCGGGCCTCGACGCGGCGGACGCGCGCGTGAGCACCGAGCCGCGCGCGGCGTGGTACGCACGATCGGTCGACTCCTGCTACCTGACGGGCAAGCGGGTCTTCGTCTTCGGCGACGCCACGCACGTCGTGGCCGCCGCCCGCGTGGCGTCCGAGGAACTGGGGTTCACGGTCGTCGGCCTGGGGACGTACAGCCGCGAGTTCGCCCGCGAGGTCCGCGAAGCCGCCGCGCGGCATGGCGTCGAGGCGCTCGTCACCGAAGACTACCTCGAGGTCGAGGCCAGGGTCAGCGAACTGCAACCCGAACTCGTCCTCGGCACGCAGATGGAGCGCCACATCGCCAAGCGCCTGGGCATCCCGTGCGCGGTGATCTCCGCTCCGGTGCACGTGCAGGACTTCCCGGCCCGCCATTCGCCCCAGATGGGATTCGAAGGCGCCAACGTGCTCTTCGACACCTGGGTCCACCCGCTGATGATGGGGCTCGAGGAGCACCTGTTGCGGATGTTCCGCGAGGACTTCGAGTTCCACGAGTCGGCCGGAGCCTCGCATTTGGGGCAGGCCGCGGCGAAGCCCGCGATCCCGCCCCTGGGACCGTCGCCCGCACCCACGACGCAGCCGCCCCAGCCGACACAGCCGACGCCGCCGGCTGCGCCGGGCGCGGAGCCGATCGTGGCCGGCTGGGCACCGGAAGCCGAGCGCGAACTGCACAAGATCCCGTTCTTCGTGCGGGGCAAGGCCAGGCGCAACACCGAGCGCTATGCACGCGACCGCGGGCTGGCCACGATCACCGTCGAGACCCTCTACGATGCCAAGGCGCACTTCGGTCGCTGATTCCGCCAGGCCCGCGTTCGCGCCCGACAGCCCGGCGCTGTCCCGCGTGCCGCAGGTGCCCGTCAGGGTCGTGCTGGTGACGATGGACAGCCACCTCGCCAGTGCCGCGGAGCGGGCCCAGGCGGCCCTCGCGAAGCGGCTGCCCGGCCTGACGCTGGACGTGCACGCCGCGTCCGAGTGGAACGGCGACGATCAGGCACTGCAGCGCTGCATCGCCGACATCGGCCGGGGCGACATCGTCATCGCGACGATGCTGTTCCTCGAGGATCACTTCCTGCCCGTGCTGCCGGCCTTGAAGGCCAGACGCGACCACTGCGATGCGATGGTCTGCGCGATGTCGGCCGCCGAAGTCGTGCGGCTGACGCGCATCGGCCGCTTCGACATGAGCGGCGAGCCCAGCGGCCTGATGACGGTCCTGAAGAAGCTGCGCGGACGCATGGCCGGGAAGTCGGGCGCTGACGGCGACGGCCATCGCGCGGCCGCGGGGCACCAGCAGATGAAGATGCTGCGGATGCTGCCGCAGATCCTGCGTTTCATCCCCGGCACCGCGCAGGACGTGCGGGCCTACTTCCTCGTGCTGCAGTACTGGCTGGCCGGATCCCAGGACAACGTCGTCGGGCTGGTGAGCATGCTGGTGGACCGTTACGCCGACGGACCGCGTCGCAGCCTGCGGGGACAGGTGAAGGCCGTCGCTCCCGTGGAGTACCCGGAGATTGGCGTGTACCACCCGCGACTGCCCGGGCGCATGGCCGAGGACGCCGCCGCGCTCGACGGCACCGGCGGGCCGGACGGCTCGACCGGGACGGTGGGCCTGCTGCTGTTGCGCTCGTACCTGCTGGCCGGCAACACCGGCCATTACGACGGTGCGATCGCCGCGATCGAGTCCCGCGGGCTGCGGGTGCTGCCGGTGTTCGCCACGGGGCTGGACGCGCGGCCCGCGATCGAGCGGTTCTTCGTGCGCGACGGCCGTTCCCGGGTCGACGCGGTCCTTTCGCTCACCGGCTTCTCGCTGGTCGGCGGGCCCGCCTACAACGACGCACGGGCCGCCGAGGAGGTGCTCGCACGCCTGGACGTGCCGTACGTGGCCGCGATGCCGGTGGAGTTCCAGACCATCGAGCAATGGGGAAGCTCCGAACGCGGGCTGCTGCCGGTGGAAGCGACGATGATGGTCGCGATCCCCGAACTCGACGGCTCGATCGCCCCCACGGTCTATGGCGGCCGGACCGAGGCCTGCGGACAGCGCTGCGGCGGCTGCTCGCGAGGCTGCACCTTCGAAGGCGCCGACAACCGGCACGACATGCACAGCTGCGCCGAGCGAGTCGAGAACCTCGCCGCGCGCCTCGCGCGGCTGGTGGCCCTGCGGCGATCGGACCGTGCACGACGGCATGTCGCGGTCGTGCTGTTCAACTTCCCGCCGAACGCCGGCAACACGGGTACCGCCGCCTTCCTCGCGGTCTTCGAGTCGCTGCACAACACGCTGGCGGGATTGCGCGATGCCGGCTACTCGGTGGAGGTTCCGGCCAGCGTCGACGAACTGCGCGATCGCCTGATCCGCGGCAACGCCGAGCGCTACGGTGCCACGGCGAACGTCCACGCCCGCATCCCGGCCAACGAGCATGTCCGGCGCGAGCGCTGGCTGCCCGAGATCGAGGACCAGTGGGGCCCCGCTCCCGGCCGCCTGCAGAGCGACGGCGCGTCGATCTTCGTCCTCGGCGAACGCTTCGGCAACGTCTTCGTCGGCATCCAGCCCGGCTTCGGCTACGAGGGCGACCCGATGCGCATGCTGTTCGCCCGCGGCAGCGCGCCGACGCATGCCTTCAGCGCGTTCTACCGCTGGCTGCGCGAGGACTTCCAGGCCGACGCGGTGCTGCACTTCGGCACGCACGGCGCGCTCGAGTTCATGCCGGGCAAGCAGACCGGCCTGTCCGGCAGCTGCTGGCCCGACCGGCTGATCGGCGACCTGCCCAACATCTACCTCTACGCCTCGAACAACCCTTCCGAAGGCACGCTCGCCAAGCGTCGAGCCGCCGCGACGCTGGTCAGCTACCTGACGCCGCCGGTGGCGACGGCCGGCCTGTACCGCGGGCTGCTCGACCTGAAGGCCTCGATCGAACGCTGGCGAGGCCTGAGCCCGGAGATGGCTGCAGAGCGGCCGGCGCTGGCGCAGCTGATCCAGTCGCAGGCCGCGGAGCTCGAGCTGTCGGCTGCAGAGCCGGCCTGGGCCGAGCCCGGGACGGCGATCGAGCGCCTGGGAGGGGAGGTGCTCGAGCTCGAGTACACGCTGATCCCGCACGGACTGCACGTGGTCGGGCAGGCGCCGAGCGAGGCCGAGCGCCTCGAGTACCTGGTGGCCATGGACGAGGCGCAGGCCGCGACCCTGGGCCAGCCGGCCCTGCCGCGCGAGGCCGTCGAGGGGCTCGCGGCCGGCCTGTCCTGGCGCGACGTCGCCGCCGCCGCGCACCTGCCGGCCGACGACCCGACGCATCAACGCATCGCGACCCTGCAGCGCGCCGATCGGCTGCTCGCGCAGGACCACGAAGTCCAGGCCATCATCGATGCGCTGGACGGCCGCTACCTGCGGCCGGCACCCGGGGGCGACCCGATGCGCAACCCGTCGGTGCTGCCCACCGGCCGCAACCTGCACGGCTTCGACCCGTTCCGCATCCCGAGCGTCTTCGCCGTGCAGGACGGCCGCCGCCAGGCCGAACGGTTGCTCGAGCGCGCACGCGCCGATGGCGGCGCTCTGCCCGAGTCCATCGCGATCGTGCTGTGGGGCACCGACAACCTGAAGAGCGAAGGGGCACCGCTCGCCCAGGCCCTGGCGCTGCTCGGCGCGAAGCCGCGCTTCGACAGCTACGGCCGGCTGGCCGGCGCGGAGCTGCTGCCGCTCGGCGAGCTCGGCCGGCCGCGCATCGACACGGTGATCACGCTGTCGGGCATCTTCCGCGACCTGCTGCCGCTGCAGATCCGCCTGCTGGCCGAGGCGGCGCTGCTTGCCGCGAGCGCCGACGAAGCCCCCGAGCAGAACTTCGTGCGCAAGCACGCGCTGGCCTACATGGCGGAGCATGGCTGCGATCTCGCGACGGCGTCGCTGCGCGTCTTCGGCAATGCCGAAGGTGCCTATGGTGCCCACGTCGGCGGACTGATCGACAGCAGCGGGTGGGACGACGAGGACGAGCTCGCCGAGATCTACACGCGCCGCAAGGGCTTCGCCTACGGCTGCGACGGGCGGCCACAGCAGCAGCCCCGCCTGCTCGGCAGCGTGCTGGCCGGCGTCGACCTGGCGTACCAGAACCTCGACTCGGTCGAGCTGGGCGTCACGACGATCGACACCTACTTCGACACCCTGGGCGGCATCAGCCGGGCCGTGCAGCGCGCCAAGCGCTCGCGCGGTGACACGGCCGGCGTGGCGCCGGTCTACATCGGCGACCAGACCCGGGGGGAAGGCACCGTGCGCACCCTCAGCGAGCAGGTCGCGCTGGAGACCCGCACCCGCATGCTCAACCCGAAGTGGTACGAGGGCATGCTGGCCCATGGCTACGAAGGGGTCCGGCAGATCGAGAGCGCGGTCACCAACACGCTCGGCTGGTCGGCGACGACGGGCCAGGTGCAGCCGTGGGTCTACCAGCAGCTGACGCAGACCTTCATGCTCGATCCGGCGATGCGCGACCGGCTCGCGAGCCTGAATCCGGCAGCCTCCGCCAAGGTCGCCAACCGGCTGCTCGAGGCCCACCGGCGCCAGTACTGGACGCCGGACGCCGACATGCTCGAGGCGCTGCAGCGCGCGGGCGACGAACTGGAAGACCGCCTCGAGGGCGTTTACGTGAAGGCCGCCGCATGAATGCACCGTACGACATCGCCCGCATCGCCCCCGCCGAGATCGGCCGCGGGCCCCGCCCGCCCGATGGCGAGGGCAGCGTCCAGGTCCACCTGGATCCCCGGCTGAAGATCGGGACGGCCAAGGTCTTCGCGATCTACGGCAAGGGCGGCATCGGCAAGAGCACGACCTCGAGCAACCTGTCCGTGGCCTTCACCAAGCTCGGCAAGCGGGTGCTGCAGATCGGCTGCGACCCGAAACACGACAGCACCTTCACCCTGACCAAGCGGCTGGTGCCGACCGTCATCGACGTGCTCGAGACCGTCAACTTCCACGCCGAGGAACTGCGCCCCGAGGACTTCGTGTTCGAGGGCTACAACGGCGTCATGTGCGTCGAGGCGGGTGGCCCGCCGGCGGGCACCGGCTGCGGCGGCTATGTCGTCGGCCAGACCGTCAAGCTGCTGAAGGAACACCACCTGCTCGAGGACACCGACGTGGTGATCTTCGACGTCCTCGGCGACGTCGTCTGCGGGGGCTTCGCGGCACCGTTGCAGCACGCCGACCAGGCGCTGATCGTCACTGCGAACGACTTCGACTCGATCTTCGCGATGAACCGCATCGTGCAGGCGATCGGCGCGAAGGCGAAGAACTACAACGTCCGCCTGGGCGGCGTCATCGCCAACCGCTCCGATGCGACGGACCAGGTCGACAAGTTCAACGAACGCGTCGGCCTGAAGACGATGGCCCGCTTTCCGTCCCTCGATGTGATCCGCCGGAGCCGGCTGAAGAAGGCCACGCTCTTCGAGATGGAGGATTCCCCCGAGCTGTGCGCGGTGCAGCAGGAGTACCTGCAGCTCGCGGCGCGGCTGTGGGCGGGCAACGACCCCATCGCGCCGCAGGCACTGAAGGATCGCGAGATCTTCGACCTGCTGGGCTTCGAGTGAGGACCTCCATGATCGGCAGCCCCCGCTACGAGCAACGCCGCGGCCAGATCGCGCACTACTTCGACCGGACCGCGATGCAGGCGTGGGAGCATCTGACGTCCACCGCCCCGGTCGGCCGGATCCGGGCGACGGTGCGCGCCGGGCGCGACACGATGCGGCAGACGCTGCTGGACTGGCTCCCGGCCGACCTGCACGGCCTGCGCATCCTCGATGCCGGCTGCGGCACCGGCGCCTTCGCGATGGCCGCGGCGCGGCGTGGCGCCGACGTCGTCGCGATCGATCTCTCGCCCTCGCTCGTCGAGGTCGCGGTGCGCCGGGTCGCCCAGCACCTGGACACCTTCGACTCCGGGGGGCACATCGACTTCCGCAGTGGCGACATGACCAGCCCCGAGCTGGGCAGCTTCGACGTGGTCGTCGCGATGGACTCGCTGATCCACTACAGCGCCGACGACGCAGTGCGCGTGCTGCACAGCTGGTCCCGGCGCACGCGGCAATCGATGCTGTTCACCTTCGCGCCGAGCAGCCCCATGCTGCGCGCGATGCACACCGTCGGCCGCCTGTTCCCGCGCGGCGACCGCGCCCCGGCGATCGAGCCGGTCGGCGAGGCGCAACTGCGGCGGCTGCTCGCCGGCACCGTGGGCCTCGACACCTGGACGCCGCGGCGCACGCAGCGCATCGTGAACGGCTTCTACACCTCCCAGGCTTTCGAGCTGTCGAGGACGGCAGGATGATCTCCGGACGGCCCCGCTCGACACGCAAGCCGCGCTGGTCGTGCTGCAGGAGTCTGCGGTGGGCATGATCCGCTGGCGCCGCGGACTTCCCACGCTCGACTGGACGCGGGTGGCGCATCGCTACCTGCCGTTCGCCGACGCGGCCAGCCCCGACCTGCCGCTGCCACGGCTGGTGCGGCTGTCGCTGTTCCAGCTGGTGGTCGGCGCGTCGACGGCCCTGATGGTCGGGACGCTGAACCGCGTGATGATCGTCGAGCTCGGCGTCGGCGCCTGGCTGGTCTCGCTGATGCTCGCCCTGCCCTTGGTCGCAGCGCCCTTCCGCGCGCTGATCGGGCTGAAGTCCGACCTGCACCGCAGCTTCCTCGGCTGGAGACGCGTTCCCTTCATCTGGATCGGCAGCCTGACGCTGTTCGGCGGGCTGGCCATCATGCCCTTCGCGCTGGTGCTGCTGACCGGCAGTTCGCCGGTGCAGCTCTGGGCCGGCCATCTCGCCGCCGCCCTGGCGTTCCTGCTGGCCGGGGCGGGAATCCAGGTCACCCAGACCGCCGGTCTCGCGCTGGCCACCGACCTCGCCGCCGAGCCGACAAGACCGCGGGTCGTCGCGCTGATGTACGTGATGCTGCTGCTCGGCATGGTCGGCGGCAGCGCGGTCTACGGCTGGCTGCTGGAGAGCTACTCGCACACGCGCCTCGTGCAGGTCGTGCAGGGCACTGCCGTGCTCGCGGTGGCGTTGAACCTCGTCGCGATGTGGAAGCAGGAGCCGCGCAACAGCCGGCGCGCCGCGGACACACGCCCTCGCGAGCGCTTCGCCGTGCACTGGCGGCGATTCGCGCAACGCCCGGGCGTGCGGCGATTCCTGGTCACGGTCGGCCTGGGTACTCTGGCGTTCAACATGCAGGACGTCATCCTCGAGCCCTACGGCGGCGAGATCCTGCAACTGGGCGTCGGCGCCACGACGCAGCTGACCGGCCTGATGGCCGGCGGGGCCTTGTGCGCCTTCGCCTGGGCCGCGCGCCGACTCGCGCGCGGCAGCGACCCGCACCGCATCGCCGCGGCCGGCCTCGTGTCCGGCGTCCTCGCCTTCTCCGCGGTGATCTTCTCCGAGCCCCTTGGGGAGCCGATGCTGTTCAGGGCCGGAGCCGCGCTGATCGGCTTCGGCGGCGGGCTGTTCTCGGTGGGCACGCTCAGCGCCGCCATGGAGCTCGACAACGGCCAGGGCTTCAGCGGTCTCGTCCTGGGCGCCTGGGGCGCCGTGCAGGCGACCTGCGCGGGCCTGGCCGTCGCACTCGGTGGCGTGTTGCGAGACCTCGTGTCGTCGGCGGCTGCCGCCGGCTGGCTCGGCGAAGCCCTGCAGGGGCCTGCCACCGGATACAGCGCGGTGTACCACCTCGAGTGGGCGCTGCTCTTCATCACCCTCGTCGCGCTCGGGCCGCTCGTGCGGCCGCGCGCGACACCGGACCGCAGGCCCGATGCCCGCTTCGGTCTGGCCGACCTTCCCGGCTGAAACGCAAGGAGTCCCCCCATGGGAACCGGAGCCATCACTTCCTATGTCGACGTGGCACAGCTCGTGCTGTACCTGTTCTGGATCTTCTTCTTCGGCTTGATCTACTACCTGGCCGTCGAGAACCACCGCGAGGGTTACCCGATGGACGCCGACCGCGGCATCATCGAGGGCTGGCCGCGCGCGCCCGCTCCCAAGACCTACCGCATGTCCGACGGGCGCGAGGTCGTGGTGCCGCGCGGCGAGGCGCCTCACCCGGTGCCGAACGCGCAGCGGGTGTACGACTGGCCCTCGTCGCCCCTGGAGCCCACCGGCAATCCCCTGACCGCCGGCGTCGGCTCCGGTGCGTGGACGCCGCGGCCGGATCGACCGGAGCTCGACTTCCACGGGGACCCGAAGCTGATCCCGCTGTCGCAGGCGGAAGGATTCGGCGTGGCCTCCCGGGACCCGGACCCGCGCGGCAAGGGTCTCTTCGACGCACGGGGCGAACGCGCGGGCACCGTCGTGGACCTGTGGATCGACCGCGGCGAGATGATGTTCCGCTACATCGAAGCCGAGGTGCCGCTGGGTGGGGGCGCCACGCGTCGGGTGCTGGTGCCGACGCCGTTCACCCGGATCAACGCCGACGGCGTGACGGTGCACGCGCTGCTGGCCCCGCAGTTCGCCGGGATTCCGCCGACGAGGGCCGCCGACCGCGTGACGCTCAACGAGGAGGAGCAGATCACCGCGTACTTCGGCGCCGGCCTGCTGTACGCCGAGCCCGGCCGTACCGAACCCTTGATCTGAGGCCACCTCGGACCTGTCGCCATGACCCGCCCCTACATCGCTCGCGAGCACGAGTTCGAACCGCAGCACGGACTGCCGGAAAAGCTTCCGGCGGACGAGCACATCCTCTGGCAGGGCGGCCCCCGCTGGCAGCGCCTGGCGCGCAGCGCCTTCCACGCCGACGTGCTCGCCGTCTACTTCGGCGCGATGCTCGCCTGGCGCTTCGTGTCGGTGCTCGGGGAGGGCGGCAGTGTCCTGGACGGACTGCGTTCGCTGATCTGGCTGGCACCCCTGTTCGCCACCGGACTCGGCCTGGTGCTGCTGCTGGCCTGGCTGAGCGCGCGCTCGACGGTCTACACGCTGACCGAACGGCGGGTGGTGATGCGCATCGGCATCGTGCTGACCATCACCTTCAACCTGCCGCTCAAGCGGCTGGAAGGCGCGTCGCTGCATGCGCTCGGCGGTGACGTGGGCGATATCGCCCTCGCCCTCGAGCGGGACACGCGCATCGCCTGGCTGCAGCTGTGGCCGCACGTGCGTCCCTGGGGCGTGGTCCGGCCACAGCCGATGCTGCGGGCGGTGCCCGATGCCGAGCGCGTCGCGAGGCGCCTGACGCAGGCCTGGACACAGGTCAACGGGCCGTCGGCACCCGAGCCGTCGCCGCGCGGGCAACCCGCCACCTCCCGGCCGAGCCACGCATGAAGATGGCGCAGCTGCACCCCGCGCATTCCGGCGCACCGCGGCCCGCGGTGCGCCGCGGCTTGCTGCTGGGCGGGCTCGCCGCCGCGAGCCTGGCGCTCGTCTCGCTGGCGAGGCTCAGCGGATGGGAATCGGCCGAGCCCGACGCGCCCACGCTGCGCCAGCGCCGTCTGCAGTTCCGCGACGAGGCGGACGGCAGCATCTCGGTGATCGACGACCACTCCCGCAAGACGCTGGACGTCGTGCGCGGCGAGCAGGGCTTCGTGCGCGGCGTGCTGCGCAGCATGGCCCGCGAGCGCCGGCGCCAGGAGCTGGGCAGCGACGCGGCCCTGGACCTGCTGGCCCGCTCCGACGGCCGCCTCACGCTGCTCGATCCGCAGACCGGCCGCCGTGTCGACCTCGAATCCTTCGGTCCGACCAACGCGGCCGTCTTCGCGCGCTGGCTGGATGCCCCGGTGCCCGCGCCCCGCCCCAACCCGTCACCGCAGGAGACGCCATGAACATGCCCGCCATCCAGGACCGCGACGACGTGATGGAGCGCGCGAAGTCGCGCACGCTGATCAGCCCGCGCTTCTACACGACCGACTACGCCGCGCTCGACCGCCTCGACGTCAGCCCTGTCCGTGCCGAGTGGGACGCGATGATGGCCGAGTACGAAGGCGACAACAACCACGACCACTTCCAGCGCGACGAGCGCTTCAAGGACGAGATCCGCGAGCTGCCGCCGGAGCTGAAGCAGGAGTTCCTCGACTTCCTGGTGTCGTCGATCACCAGCGAGTTCTCCGGCTGCGTGCTCTACAACGAGATCCGCAAGAAGGTGGACAACCCCGACATCAAGCGATTGATGACCTACCTGACCCGCGACGAGTCGCGCCATGCCAACTTCATCAACGCGTCGCTGCGCGACTACGGCCTCGGTGTCGACCTCGCCGACCTGAAGGCGACGAAGCACTACACCTACTTCAAGCCGAAGTACATCTTCTACGCGACCTACCTGTCCGAGAAGATCGGCTACGCGCGCTACATCACGATCTTCCGACAGCTCGAGCGCCACCCGGACAAGCGCTTCCACCCGATCTTCCGGTGGTTCGAACGCTGGTGCAACGACGAGTTCCGCCACGGCGAGAGCTTCGCGCTGATCATGCGCGCCAACCCGCACCTGCTGCGCGGCCCGAACCTGCTGTGGGTGCGCTTCTTCCTGCTCGCGGTCTACGCGACGATGTTCGTGCGCGACCACACGCGCCCGGCGCTGCACCTGGCGATGGGCATCGACCCGGAGGCCTACGACTGGCGCGTGTTCGACATCACCACCGAGATCTCGCGGCAGGTCTTCCCGATCTCGCTGGACACGAACAGCGAGCGCTTCCGAGACGGGCTGCGGCAGCTCGTGCGTGCCTCGCACGGCATCGAGCGCGCGAAGGCGCGCGGCGGTGTCGTCGGGCTGCTCGGGCGCGCCGGCTGGACTCTGCGGGCTGCCGGCACCTTCGCGCGCCTGTACCTGCACCCGGTGCGGCGGCACGACCTGCCGCAGACGATCCGCGTCGCGCCGGCGTGGTGAGCCGGCGACGATCACCATGTCGCTGCTGATCGAGTTCGGACTGCCGGCGCTCTTCGCGCTGTTCGTCTGGTGGTTCGGCACGGGTGTCGTCATGCTGCTCGACGGCCTGCCGCGCGACACGTTCCGCTGGAGCCTGGCCAGTTCGTCGCTGATCGCACTCGGCTCGCTCGTCTGCATCGCAAGCTATGCCGCCGACTCCTCCATCGGTGCGGCCTATGCCGCCTTCACCTGCGCGGTACTCGCCTGGGGTTGGCACGAACTCGCCTTCCTCACGGGCTGGCTCACCGGGCCGCGCAAGGCCGCCTGCAGCGCTCCCGCTCACGGTCCCACCCGCTTCCACGAGGCGGTGCAGGCCATTCTCTGGCACGAGCTGGCCATCATCGCGATGGCCTTGGTGATCGTCGCGATCACCTGGGGGCAGCCGAACCAGGTCGCGCCGTGGACCTTCGGCCTCCTGTGGATCATGCGCCTGTCGGCCAAGCTCAACCTGTTCCTCGGCGTGCGCAACCGCGGCGAGGAGTTCCTGCCACCGCAGCTCGCGTACCTGGGCAGCTACTTCCGGCGGCGGGCCTTCAACGGACTGTTGCCGCTGTCGATCGCCGCGGGCACGGTCTGCGCGGTCTCGATCATCGTGCTGGCCGTCGAGGCGGGCGGCGCGCAGCGCGCCGGCCTGATGCTCGTCGCCTCCCTGCTCGTCCTCGCGCTCGTCGAGCACCTGCTGATGGTGCTGCCGCTGCAGAGCTCGGTCCTGTGGCGATGGGCCCTGCGCCAGGGCCAGGCCGCAACCTCTTGAGAGTCCCATGAAGCCCGACCTCCCAGACGTCCTGCGCCCCGGCGCCGATGCCCCTGTCGCCATCGTCATCGGATCGGGCTTCGGCGGGCTTGCCGCCGCGGTGCGGCTGGCCTGCAAGGGCTGGCGCGTCCAGGTCCTCGAGAAGCTCGACCAGCCCGGCGGACGCGCATACGTGCATCGGCTCGAGGGCTACACCTTCGACGCCGGGCCGACCATCGTCACCGTGCCCCACCTCTTCGAGGAGCTGTGGGCCCTCGCCGGGCACCGGATGTCGGACGACGTCTCGCTGACGGCGCTGGACCCGTTCTACCGGATCCGCTTCGACGACGGCACGCACTTCGACTACTGCGGCGACCCGGCGCGCATGCGGGCCGAGGTCGCCCGCATCAGCCCGCAGGACCTGCCCGGCTACGAACGCTTCCTCGTCGAGGCCGAGCGCTGCTACCGGCTCGGCTTCAACGAACTCGGATCGGTCGCCTTCGAGGGCGTCGGCGACCTGCTGGCGGCCGTCCCGGCACTGGTCCAGATGCGCGCCTGGCGCACCAACTACCAGCTCGTCGCGCGCCACCTGAAACACCCGAAGCTGCGCATCGTCTTCAGCTTCCACCCGCTCCTGATCGGCGGCAACCCGCGGGGCGTGAGCTGCGCCTACAGCCTGATCCACACGCTCGAGAAGCGCTTCGGCGTGCACTGGGCGACGGGCGGCACCGGCCAGCTCGTCACCGGCCTCGTGCGGCTTCTCGCCGGCCTCGGCGCCGAGGTCCGCTGCAACGCCGAGGTGCGCCGCATCCTCGTGGAGGACGGGCGGGCCTGCGGCGTCGAACTGGCCGGAGGCGAGCGCCTGGCGGCGGACATCGTCGTCAGCAACGGCGACGTCGCGCACACCTATCGGGAGCTGGTGCCCCGAGAGCATCCGCGGCGGGTCTGGAGCAACGCCAAGCTCGATCGCGCGCGCTACTCGATGAGCCTGTTCGTCTGGTACTTCGGGCTCGACCGCCGTCACGAGGCGGTGCCGCACCACACGCTGGTGCTCGGGCCCCGGTACGAAGGCCTGTTGCAGGACATCTTCCGGCGGCACCACCTGGCGGCGGACTTCAGCCTCTACCTGCATCGACCGACGGCGACCGATCCGACGATGGCGCCGCCGGGCTGCGACACGTTCTACGTGCTGGCCCCGGTGCCCCACCTCGACAGCGGCACGGACTGGCTGGTGCAGGCCGAGCCGTACCGGCGTGCCATCGAGCGCCGCCTCGAGGAGACCCTGCTGCCGGGGCTCGGGAAGCAGATCGTCGTCTCGAAGCTCACGACGCCGCTGGATTTCCGCGACCGCCTGCTGTCGTACAAGGGGGCCGCCTTCGGCCTGGAACCTCTGCTGCTGCAGAGCGCATGGTTCCGGCCGCACAACCGCAGCGAAGACCTTCCGGGGCTGTTCCTCGTCGGTGCGGGCACGCACCCCGGGGCGGGGCTTCCGGGTGTCCTGATGTCGGCGAAGGCTCTGGAGTCGGTGCTGCCGCCGGCGTCGGCCTTTGCGGGGCGCACGCCGCGCGGCGCCGCAGCGGCCGTCGCGATGCCGGGGGCCGTGGCGTGAGCGAGCGCAGCGGGCTCGCCGGAGGCCACGGAGGTCGGCCACCCGCCGTCGCGAGGGGGATGCAGCGGTGAAGCCCGGGGCCACACTCGACCTGGGATCCCACGCGTCGCGTCCCGGGGCCGCGTTCGAGCCTGCGTCCTGCGTCTCGCAACTGGGCAACGACGACCTGGCCGCCTGCCGCGAGCTGATGCGCGGGGGCTCGAAGACCTTCTTCCTCGCCTCGCTGGCGCTGCCGGCCCGGGTGCGATGGCCCGCCCGCGCGCTGTATGCCTTCTGCCGGGTCGCCGATGACGAGATCGACCGCAGTGCCGCGCCCCTGGAGGCCCTGATCGGGCTGCATCGACGGCTGGACGCGATCTATGCCGGCAACCCGGGGCCGCTGGCCTGCGATCGTGCGCTGGCTGCGGTCGTGCACCAGGCCAGCCTGCCGAGAACCTTGCTGGACGCCCTGCTCGAGGGATTCGCGTGGGACACCGCGGGCCGGCGTTGCGAGACGCTCGAGGACCTGCATGCCTACGCCGCGCGCGTGGCGGCGACGGTCGGCGCGATGATGGCGCTGCTGATGGAGACGCGCGACCGGGATGCGCTGGCCCGGGCCTGTGAACTCGGCGTCGCGATGCAGCTGACCAACGTCGCACGCGATGTCGGCGAGGATGCCCGCAACGGGCGGCTGTACCTGCCCCTGCAGTGGATGCGCGAGGCGGGACTCGATCCCGACGCCTGGCTGGCCGCCCCGGTCTTCGACGATCGGCTGGCCCGCGTCGTGCGCCGCGTGCTTGCCGAGGCAGACCGCCTGTACCGGCGTGCCGAATGCGGCGTCTGCCACCTGCCGCGCAGCTGCCGCCCCGCGATCCAGGCGGCCCGTCTCGTCTACGCCGAGATCGGCCGCGCGCTGGAGGCCCGTGGGCTGGACTCGGTCAGCCACCGGGCGGTGGTGCCACGCGGGCGCCAGCTGCGTCTGCTGATCCGTGCGTCGGCGGCCTGGTGGCACCCGCCAGGCCAGCCGATCGCCGCCGGTGCGGGCAGCGAGCCCTTGCCGGCCGTGCGTTTTCTCGTCGACGCAGCGGCGAGCGCCGAGCTGCCGTCGCGCACCTTCTACCAGCGCACGCTGCGGATGCTGAGCCTCCTCGAGCGCCAGCGCCAGCGGCAGCTCCCCGGGCGCGAGGTGCCCGGTGCCGCCTCGACCTGAACCGTCCGACCGTGCGAGAGCACCTGCCGGTGATCCTCATCGAGGTCGTGCTGGTCTTCGGCGGCGTGCTCGCGTTCGCCTGGTGGCAGTTCAGGGACCTGGCGCGCGAGCGCCGCAAGCGTCAGCCCCCGCCGGGGACGTCGGCACGCGGCGACGACGCGCTCATCCCACCCGCGGCCGACGGCGCTTCGCAGCCAGCGGGTCGGCCGGCCCGCACACGTCCCGATGCTGAGCAGGACCGGACATGACGCATGCAGACGACCACGGCGGTGCCCGCCGGCCATTCGAACTCTTCGGCTTCGTGCTGTCGGTGCTGGCCGCCCTCGCTGCGGGCTGGGCGGGATACCGCTTCGGCCGCACGATCGGCGGCGGTCTCCTGGTGGGGAGCTTCACCGGGCTGAGTGCCGCCGCCATGGCGGCGATCCTGGTGGATGCCGCAGCATCGGCGATCGCTCGACGACGTCGCCTGCACTGAGCGGGGGCACTCGGCGCGTGCACCGGGAGGAGTGCCCGCCCGGCTGTCCCCAGACGGCGACAAACAGCACGGCCTCGCGGCTAGCAGCGAGCCCGGGCGCAGCCCGAGTCGGCCAAAGCCGGACGCCGCGTGATCCGCGCCGCCTCGCCGTGCCCGCGCGCGAACCGGCCCCTACTCGATCCGGCGCCGCTCTTCCTGGCGTCGGTTGTACTCGCGGAACTGGCGTGCCAGCCAGAACGCGAAGACGATGGCCCAGAGGATGAACAGGATCTGATAAACCTTCACGGAGAACTCCCAGCAACGGTCGACTCCGCACGCACGCTGCGCGCCGGCCACGCCAGCGACCACAGCACACCCACGGCAGCCATCAACAACAGGATCTCGATACCGTAGACGATCGTGTAGCCGACCGTCGGATGGCCGAGAGACGATCCCAGCAGTCCACCTGAGGCCGCGGCGGCGAGGATGTCGTAACCCAGTCCACCGGCCAGCACGCCGACACCGGCCGCTGTCGCCTGCACCGCGCCCCAGGCGCCGAGCGCCAATCCGGCCTGCTCGCGCGTCGCGCTGTTCATGGTCATGGTAAGCGTACCATGGCCGAACAACCCGGCGCCGAGGCCCACGCCCAGTACCCCCGCGACGAACAGCGGCACCGACGCCGCGCCGGCGCTGACCAGCAGCGCACCGAAGGCGCAGGCGCCGATGGCCATGCCGGTGAGTGCGACACGCGCCGGCTGGGCACCGCGCGACAGCACCGCGGAGGCCATCGCCAGCCCGGTGAAGCAGCCTCCGGCGAGGGCAGCCGTCAGCCACGTCGTCTGACCCACCGTCAATCCGAGCACGCGGGCGCCGAAGGGCTCGAGCAGCACATCCTGCATGCCGAAGCCGAGGGTTCCGAGGGCGATGGCGACCAGCCGGCGACGCGTGCTCGGCGTGGCGGCGTAGTGCCGCAGCGCCTCGACGAAGTCGGGCGAGGACGCGGGCTCTTCCCCCGTGCCGCGACGCGGGTGGCGCATCTCCTGCTTCCACAGTGACAAGCAGTTGAGCACCACCGTCGCGACGGCCGCGCCCTGGATCACCTGCACCAGCCGGCCGTGCGTGAAATCGCGCAGCAGCGCGCCGAAGACCAGCGCGCCGCCGATCGAGCCCACCAGCAGCATCACGTACATCAGCCCGACGACCTTCGCGTGGTTCTCGCGCGGGGAGAGGTCGGTGGCCAGCGCCAGGCCCGCCGTCTGCGTGGTGTGCAGCCCCGCGCCGACGAGCAGGAAGGCAATGCCCGCGCCAGCCGGCCCGAGCCATGCGGGCCACCGCGCGGACTCGCCCGCACCGGACAGCACGAGCAGGGCGAAAGGCATCACCGCGAAGCCGCCGAACTGCAGCATCGTGCCCATCCAGATGAACGGGACCCGGCGCCAGCCCAGCGCGCAGCGGTGGTGGTCCGAACGAAAGCCGATCAGCGCGCGCGCCGGCGCGTACAGGACCGGCAGCGACACCATCACGGCAACGAGCGCGGCCGGCAGCCGCAGCTCGACGATCATCACGCGGTTCAGGGTGCCGACGAGCAGCACGAGCGCCATTCCCACCGAGACCTGGAACAGCGACAGGCGCAGCAGGCGCGACAGCGGCAGCTCTTCCGATGCGGCGTCGGCGAAAGGCAGGAAACGGGGACCCAGGCGGGCCCAGTAGGCAACGAGGCTGCGTGTGGCCGCGATCATCGCGCCCCTGACAGGTGTGGGCGGATCCCGAAAGGCTCGCGCCCAGGTCGGCAGCCGCGGACGGCTCCCGGCCCGAGCGCCAGCGCGCTCGACCCCGGTCGGGCCGGGACCTTACTTCTTGACTGGCGCCTCGACGGCCGGTGGTGGCGACTCGGCCTTGGCCGTCACCGCCGCCTTGCCCTCGAAGTACTTGGGCAGCCAGGTCGTGTGCGTGAGCAGCATGTAGTGCACCAGGAACGAGCTGATCGCCACCGCGCCGAGGAACAGCGGGATGCCGACGCTCGGCTTGACCACGCACCAGAGCTTTCCATAGATCATGACAACTCCTTCCGCCTCACTTCAGCCAGGGCGAGTAGATGTAGGCGAACAGGTGCGCCAGCACGGCGATGAAGCCGAAGATCTGCGTGCCCTGGATCAGGTGGCGGTGAATCTCTTCAGACTCAGCCTCGGTGAGGCCTGTCGGCCACACCTTGTTGGGATCCGACTTTTCTGCCATGGACCCTCCTCTCGGGGGAATGTGACCACGCACGGCTTGCGCGTGGATGCGAAGAGCCGGTGCCACCATGGCACCGGCTTTTTGTAAATCTAGACTGACGCCTTGAAATGTCAATATCTGTTTACCCACGCGCTCGGACATGGGCCGCCGTCTGTTGCGCGGCAGCATCGTCCCAGCGCAGCTCGAAGCGGCACCCGGCGGCTCCAGCGGCCTCGCACGCGGTCTCGACGACCTTCGATCGACGATGGACCAGTTCCGCGAACAGCCGCTCGAAGGTCGCGGCGTAGAAGAAGCAGGAAGGCTCGTCGGCCTGCAGCCCCGCGCACATCGGGTTGTGCTCGATGCGCAGGATCACCGGACGACCCGCGCTCGCGGTGAACGACCCGCTGCCGGCGAAGGTCCAGGCATGACGTCCGATCGCCCTCAGCAGCAAGCGTGCCGACCAGTCCGGCGGCAGGCTCTTCAGCAGCACCTGGACCGGCCGCGGGATGCGGTGCGCGAGCAGGTAGTCGCCGGTGCGTCGCCCGGCATCCATCGCCACCTCGGCCGCCCGGCGCACGCCGAGTTCGTCGCGCAGTGCCCGGTGCAGGCGGCGCACCTCGTCCTCCGGGACCATCGCGGCCGGCGGATCGTCGAGGTAGGCATCCAGCGCGGCGCGGCGGAACACCGCTTCGCACTCGGCCGATGCCCCCGAGGCCCGCAGCGACTCCGCGACCCGCAGGATCGCGTTGGGGCCGATCAGCCCCGGCTGCGGCCCCGGGCCGATCGCAGCAGCCTGCGCCACGGCGGACTCAGTAGCGCTGTGCCTGCTCCTCGTCGAGCTGCTCGGTGCCGCCGCCGCAGGCCGAGACCTGCATCGCCGCCAGCGCCGCCGCGGCGATCTCCTCGCCCTTCTTGCGACGCATCTCGATCTTCGGCCCGTGCATCGTCACCCAGCCCTCGTCGGCCTCGGCGATCGCCTGCGCATCGGGCCGCGCATGCACGCGCTGGTCGGCGAAGCCGAAGTCGACCTTCTTCTTGCTCTGCGGGCCCCAGTAGCCGACGCGGCCCAGGTCGTAGAAGGTGCGCTGGAACCCGCTCTTGGCAAACGCCTTGAGGCAGCCCATCAGGTAGCTGCGGCGCTGCCGGTCCTTCGTGAACGGGTACTGGAAGAAGGCCTTGTTCAGGAAGAAGCGGCGATAGTTGTGCATGACGCGATCGAGCAGCTCGGCGCGGTCCATCGCGTCGGGCTTCATGATCGGGGTCACGAAGTTGTACTTCTCGAAGTCGAAGACCTCGACCTTGTCGCCGAGCTCCTGGAACAGGTCGCTGAAGGGCCACGGCGTGTACATCGCCCAGTTGGCCATGTCCGGGTTCCAGTCGCGGGCCATCTGGTAGGTCTCCTCCAGCGTCTCGGCGGTCTCGTTCTCGAGGCCCACGATGAACTGTGCCTCGGTGACGATGCCGGCCTCCTTGAGCAGCTGGATGGCCTTCTTGTTCTGCGCGATGGTCGTTTCCTTGTTGAAGCGGTCGAGCTTGAGCTGCGCCGCCGCCTCGGTGCCGAGGCTGACGTGGATCAGACCGGCCTTGCGGAACATCGGCAACAGCTTCTCGTCGCGCAGGATGTCGGTGACGCGGGTGTTGATCCCCCACAGCACGCCCAGGTCGCGCGCGATCAGCTCCTCGCAGAAGGCGATGAACTTCTTGCGATGGATCGTCGGCTCCTCGTCGGCGAGGATGAAGAAGCCCACGCCGTGGTTCTTCACGAGATCCTCGATCTCGTCGACGACGGCCTTCGGGTCGCGGATGCGGTAGTCGCGCCAGAACTTCCACTGGCTGCAGAAGCTGCACGTGAACGGGCAGCCCCGGGCGAAGTTGGGGATCGCCACGCGCACGCCCATCGGGATGTAGACGTACTTCTCCCACTCGAGGACCGCCCAGTCGGGCTTGATGCGGTCCAGGTCCTGGATCGGCGGCTCGGCCGGCGTCGCGACGATGCGCCCGTCGGCGTCAGCGTAGGCGATGCCCCGGACGCTGCCGCGATCGGCCGGGAAGCGACCTTCGTCGACCGCCTGGACGAGATTCAGGAAGACCTGCTCGCCTTCGCCGCGCACCACGGCGTCGATCCACGGCGCCTCCTTGAGCACCTGCGGGTACATGAAGGTCCCGTGGATGCCCCCGAGCACGGTCACGACGCCGGGCCGGACCTCCTTCGCGATCTGCAGCAGGCGCTCGGCCTTGTAGATGGCGGGCGTGATCGCCGTGCAGCCGACGATGTCGGGCTGCAGCTCGACGATGCGCTCGCGGACCTGATCGTCGCTCAGGTGGTGCGTCATCGCATCGACGAAGCTCACGTCGGTGTATCCGCCGGCCTTCAGGTAGCCGGTGAGGTAGGCAACCCAGGCCGGCGGCCAGTTGCCGGCGATCTCGGCGCCGCCGGAGTGGTAGTTCGGGTGGAGCAGCAGGATGCGCATGGAAACCTTCCACGCCCGGCGATCGCGGACGACACGACGACCCTAACGGTGTCAGCTTAACATGACATTGTCTTGTGTCAATCTGCGTCAGAAGTCCGTCCGGATGGACGGCAGGCGCGTTGCGGGCTCGGCGCCCGCCCGCGGCCCGGGCGGACGCGGCCACCCCGCCCGCTCACCGATGGCCGTGCCGGGACGCCGCCGCGGGTTCCAGGTGGTCGTGGCCGTGTGCGTGACGAACGGCCATGGGCACGAGGTGCAGCTGCCCGTGGCTGACGCCCGGCTGCGCGATCACCGACTGCGCGAAGGCGCGGACCGCCGCCGTGCGGCCTCGCAGGATGACCGTCTCGATGCAGTGTTCATGGTCCAGGTGGGCGTGCATCGTCGAGACCGTCAGCTCGTGGTGCTCGTGCTGCAAGTCGGTCAGCCGCAGGGCGAGTTGACGGTGATGATGGTTGTAGACATAGCTCAGCGTCGCCACGCACGGCTCGTCGGGCCTCTCGACCAGGCGCTGGGCTCCCAGGTGATCGCGCAGCAGGTCGCGAAAGGCCTCGGAGCGGTTGTCGTAGCCACGCGAACGAACCAGAGCCTCGAAGGCTTCGGCGAGCTCGTCGTCGAGGGACATCGTCAGGCGCTTCATGAACGGCTCCCGGGCGCGATCGTCGCCCACCCGATGCACATTGGATCAGAGGCGCCGGGCGGCCGCGACCCTTGCGGCGAACGCCTGCTCGGACGTCGGGCTCGCGCGGCACCGCCGGGTGGCACGGCCGGGTGGATCTGGCCCCTCCGGCCACGGGCAGCAGAGCGACAGGGCCGACCCTCGCCCGCCGTGGCCGTCCCGGCTCGTTCGATGCGGTCGCACCCGCTGGCGCGCTCAGGGCCCGAAGGTGGTGTTGGTGACCACCGGCTGCCCGCT
>ERZ761602.1728-NODE-1728-length-38000-cov-10.869021_pt1 | contig 38000 bp, 22 predicted proteins | sample MGYA00512165_ERZ761602 | MGnify/ENA primary metagenome ERZ761602 (study PRJEB28899, sample SAMN02445085) | bioreactor sludge metagenome | biome: EBPR sludge; isolation source: Thorneside wastewater treatment plant | place: Australia: Brisbane, Thorneside...
CGAAAAGCAGGATCAAGGGCGTCCAGACAAGTCTGGACCCACAGGAGCGAAAAGCGGGATCAAGGGCGTCCAGACAAGTCTGGATCCACAGGTGCGAATAGCAGGTTCAAGGGCGTCCAGACAAGTCTGGACCGACAGGAGCGAAAAGCGGGATAAAGGGCGTCCAGACAAGTTTGGACCCACAAGGGCGAGAAGTGGGATCAAGGGCGTCCAGACAAGTCTGGACCCACAGGTGCGAGAAGCAGGATCAAGGGCGTCCAGACAAGTCTGGACCCACAGGAGCGAAAAGCGGGATCAGGGGCGTCCAGACAAGTCTGGGCCCACAGGAGCGAAAAGCAGGATCAAGGGCGTCCAGTCAAGTCTGGACCCACAAGGGCGAAAAGCGGGATCAAGGGCGTTCAGACAAGTCTGGACCCACAGGAGCAACAGCAGGGTCAATCAAAATTCAGCAAAAAAGAAGGGCCCGTTTCCGGGCCCTTCGAAGGTACTACGCGTACAGCTTGTTATTAGAACGTCTGCGTGTAGCGGAAGTACGGCGTACGGCCGTACTGGTCATACAGCGCAAAGTCGAAGCCACGGCCGGTCGGATCGTACGGATCGATGACGGGGCCCTTGTCGGCAACGTTCTGCACACCCAGGGTGAAACGGCCATTCCACGGCGAGTTCCAGGTGGCCTGCAGATCGTTGGTGGTCCACGACGGCAGACGGCTCGGGTAATCCGGGTCGCCCAGCGCGCCAGCGGTCGACTGCGTGCCATGGATGTAGTTGACGTTCCAGGCGAAGTTGAAGTCGCCCCAGGTCCACTCGTTGGTCAGCACCGCGCGGTACTTCGGCACACCCGGCTCGTCGATGATGTTGCCACCGCCGTCGATGGTGAACTCGTGCGAGTAGCTGATCTGCAACTGGTTGCGCAGGCTGCCGTAATCGGCGAAATCGAAGTTGGTACGGACATTCATGTCAATACCGTCGGCATCGATCGTACCGAGGTTGGTGAAGCCACGCTGTGCGTAGAGGATCTGACCCGAACCCGGCTCACGCGCCACACCCAGACCCAGCGAGGGCTGCGGCGGCGATGCGTTGGCCGGCAGGTTGCTCAGGCCCGGAGGGCAGTTCGAGGACGCGCCCGACAGGCAGTTGATCATCTGCGGGGAGCTGATGGCGGCGATACGACCGTCGATGCTGGTATCCCAGAAATCGACCGACATGTTCAGCCAGTCGGTGGCATCCCAGGCGAAACCGGCGGACCACTGATCCGACTCTTCCGAGGTCAGGTTCGGGTTGCCGATCACGTATGCGTTGATCTGCGTGGAGCAGGTGGCCGGCAGGCCAAATGCGATACAGGTCTGACGATCGGTGACGGTGTCAGCCGAGAACGCCGGCTGCTGCGACAGGATGTCCAGCGTCGGAGCGCGGAAACCCTGACCGAAGCTGGCGCGCAGCACCAGATTCTCGATCGGGGTGTAACGCACCGAGATCTTCGGCGAGGTATCGGAGCCGTAATCGCTGTAGCTGTCCCAGCGAGCCGCGAGGTTGAACTCGAGGTTCTCGAGGACCGGGAACAGCGCTTCGGCGTATGCCGCGGCGACCGAACGACCACCGAAGGCCGAGTTGCCGGCGGAGCCGACGATCTGACCCGAGGACTGCAGAGTGTCGTAGATGTCGGCGTACGTCTCGTCGCGATATTCCGCGCCGAAAGCGAGGCCGGCCACGCCACCGCTCATTTCGAACAGATCGACGTTCGACTGCGCGTACAGCTCTTCGATGATGAAGCTGCCTTCGCGGTTGATGGTGGCGATCAGGCCATCCAGGATCGAACGCGGATTGGCCGACGGCGCGTAGATGTTGTACGCACCGGACGCGATGGCGGCCTGGGCAAGACCACCGACGACGTAGTTGCGACCGAGTTCCAGATACTTGGATTCAACGTGACGACCACCGAAGTTGACGTCGAAGTTGCCGATGCGGCCGTCGAAGCCGACATCGAAATAATAGACGTTGGCGTCGGTCGGCGTGTCGCGATTACCCAGCGCCGCGAAGCGGTGAGCCAGGAAGTACGGCGTGCTGGGATTGTAGCCGCCATTCGGGAAACGCACCGCCGGGTGGTTCGGCGAACCGACCGGGATGAACGGCGCGCCACCCGGCCACGGCGACGACGGCACCGGGGCGTAACGACCGAAGGACTTGACGCGGCTGATGTTGGCGTTCAGGTACGTCGACCAATCTTCGTTGATCTCGTAATTGGCACGCGCGAACAAGGCGCTGTTGCGGATTTCGGCTTCGTCGGCGGCGACGAGGTTGAAGTCGTACAAGCAGCGCGTACCGGTGCCCGAACCGGAGGTGTAGAAGCCGAGGTCGGAACAACCACCCGGAACCACCGAGCCGTTGGTCGGGTTGGCGGTGAAACCACCCGGAACAAAGCCGTACAGCGTGCCGGCAGCAGGCGTCGCCTGACGGAAATTGTTCGAGAAACTCGACGCACCCGGCGCCTTCACCGCGCTGTCGCGCGAGAAGATGATGCCGCGGTTGCTGTAGGAAGCGCCGGCGAGGATGTTGCCGCGGTCACCCGCAACACCAAAGATCACCGAGCCTTCTTCCGTCTCGCCACCCTTGGCTTTCGGGTCGCCCATGCCCCAGCTCATCTCGACGCCGGAGAAATCGCGACGCGTGATGATGTTGACCACACCACCGATTGCGTCGGAACCGTAGATGGCGGATGCGCCATCGGTCAGGATCTCGATGCGCTCGACGGCGGCCAGCGGGATGGAGTTGAGATCCTGGCCCTGGCCGGCTTGCGGCGCAATCGGGGCGCGACGGCCGTCGATCAGGATCAGGGTACGGGCGCCGCCCAGACCACGCAGGGACAGTTCGGCGAAGGACTGCGCCGACGAACCGGACTGCGGGCGGAACGAACCGAAGGAGTTGAAGGTTGTGTTGCGCAGATAGTCGGCGACGGACACGTCACCCGACAGTTCCAGCTGTTGACGGTCGATCACGGTGACCGGAACGGAGCCTTCGGCATCCGTGCGCTTAATGCGCGAACCGGTAACCTCGACGGTCTCCATCTGGGCGGTGTCGCCGTCCTCATCGTCCTGAGCGAAGGCCGGAGCCATCGACAGGGCGGCCACCGAGCCAAAAGCCAGCGCGGCGGTGATGGCGCGATTCAGTTCACGTAGTTGCAAGCTCATTTAGCACTCTCCAAAAGACTTCACGGATACTTCTCGGGACTTTTTGCCTTCCTGACAGGACTCACGTCCTAGCCCCATCCCTGAGCGTCGTGGAGGCTAACAAAAAGCTAACGCTTGCAAAAGTGCCACTTCAATGTCTCTTTTGCGCAACATTCTCGGCTTAGGGGGACGTCGATGAGCCGATATCGCACGTGCCGAGTTTCGTGTGACACGATCGAAACGGAAGGCTACCGTTGAGGGCCAAGTGCCTGCTTGGCCGCGGTTTCTCTTGTTCCGTCGGGACCCAGGCGCGAACTGGCCGAAAAGCAGCGCCGCAGGCGCGGCGCCCTCCAAGGGCTGCAAGCCGTGATCTGGCGCGCTCCCGGAGGGCCAAGCGCCTGCTTGGCCGCTGTTGCTCTTGCTCGGTTGGGGCCTGGGCGCGTACGCAGGTACGCCGCCCTGCAGTGGCCGGCTGTCGTATCCTCCATACCCTGCCGTATTCAGTAACCCACGCATGTCCAACACGCGTCGCCAATTTCTTCGCCATGCGGTCCGGCTGGGTCTGACGTCGACCTTGTTCGGTAGCCTTGGCGCGCTGGCGGGCTGTGAAGCGCCGTCGCGGCGCGCCCGGACGCCAGGTCAACGCCTCCTGCCGGTGGCCGATGCGACCACCGGGTTGCCATTGCTGCGTCTGCCACCCGGTTTTCGCTATTTCAGCTTTGCCTGGAGGGGCGATGCATTGCCGGGTGGCGGCGTGATCCCGAGCAACGCCGATGGCATGGGTGTGGTCGGCGTCAGTGGTGACGTGGTGACGCTGATCCGCAACCATGAAATCGTCGACGCAGATGGCGCCTTCGCGCCCGGCGGCGAGGCTTACGATGCAGATTGCGGTGGCGGTTGCATCAGTCTGCGCGTGGATCTGGCCGGCGAGAGGCTGATCGCCGCCGCGCCTGCACTGACCGGCACGCTGGTCAATTGCGCCGGCGGCGTCACGCCATGGGGCACCTGGATCAGTTGCGAGGAGATCGTGGTCGGTCACGACCAGATCCGGCCGAAGTCATTCGGTGTGCGCGATCGGCGACTGCGCAGACCGCATGGCTTGGCTTTCGAGGTCAGCGCCGATGGTCCGCCAGCCGCGCGACCGATTGCCGACATGGGTTTGTTCCGCCACGAAGCTGTCGCCTTCGATGCCAGCAGCGGCCAGGCCTACCTCACCGAAGATCGCGACGAAAGCGCCGGTTTCTATCGCTACACGCCGCGCGCGCGCGGCGATCTGGCCGCCGGCGGCAGGTTGGAGATGCTGATCGCCGAAGGCGCCAGCGATCTGCGCCGGGGTCTGCGCGTGGGGCAGCAATGGTCGGTACGCTGGGCGCCGATCGACGAACCCGGGCGCGGCCATTCGCCGGGCACCCACGACCAGGGCGGCGTGTTGCATCAGGGCCTGGCTGGCGGCGGCTCGCGTTTCCTGCGGCTGGAAGGCTGCATATCGCGCAGCGACGGCATCTGGTTCACCTCGACTTCGGGCGGCGACGCCGGCGGTGGTCAGATCTGGCGCTTCGACCCACGCAACGCGGTGCTGCAATTGATGTACGAAGTGGGCGACCGCGACGAGATGGACTATCCGGACAACATCGCTGAAGGTCCGGGTGCCGGCATGGTGATCTGCGAGGACAGCACGATCCGCAAGCGCCAGAAACTGGTCTGGCTCGGGCGCGACGGACGACTGTTGACGCTGGCGGAGAACAACTCGCGCATCGACAGCGTCGACTACGCTTCGGCCGAGTGGGCCGGATGCTGCGTTTCGCCGGATGGCCGCTGGTTGTTCGCCAATGTATTCCGCCCGGGCTTCACGGTGGCTATCACCGGGCCGTGGGACGATCTGCTCAAAACCTAGGACGCGATTGTGAACGTTTCTGCGCTGTCGACATTGGCACGGGCACGCTGGAGTGCCGTTCTGCTGCTTTGCTGTGGATTGCTGCTGGCGACCGGCTGCGGTGGCCCGCGTCGTGTGCTGGGCCCGCCCTCGTTGAGTGTGCAGGAGATCGAGACCAGCGATGGACGTTACATCGCCCGGGTGCGCGTCGACAGCCCGGCGAGCATGCCGGTGACGCTGACGCGCTTCGATTGGCGCTTGAGTTTTGCCGGCAACGCGGCCGCCAGCGGCTCGCAGGCGCTGTCGCAGACGCTGGCGCCGGTGTCCGGAGATGTCATTCGCATCGACCTCGGACCGGTGGCTGGGCTGCCTGTGCTCGGCAGTCTCGGCACCGACAGTACGGCGGCGTACGTTTTCGAGGGCGAACTCCACTGCTCCGAGCCTAAAGTGACTTTTCCGCTGCGCTACGACGGACGCCTGCGGGCGACGCCGGGCAAGCCGGGATCGTTCCGGTGACCGCGCAGGGTGAATCCGCGCCCCGCGCAGCCCGACAGTTCGACGGAGGCCAGCACGCGGTTTCCACCTTTCGCAATGCAGGATCAGGTCAACAAGGTGGAATCCCTGTCGGCGACAGGGGTTCCACACTACGAATCACTACGGCCTACAACACATTCTTGACGCAGGAAAGACGCCCATGAAGTACACCGCTCCGCAAACCGACATGCGTTTCGTGCTGTTCGACGTGTTTGATGCCACCAGCATCTATGCACAGCTCCCTGGTGGCGAAGAGGTCAACCGGGAACTGGTCGAAGCGATCCTCGACGAGGGCGCCAGGTTCTGCGAACAGGTGCTGGTGCCGACCAACGCCATCGGCGACGAGGAAGGCTGCCATTTCGACAAGGACACGCTGTCGGTGACCACGCCGCCGGCGTTCAAGGACGCCTACAACCGTTTTGTCGAAGGCGGTTGGAGCGGCCTGGTCGGCGACCCGGCGTACGGTGGCCAGGGCATGCCGGAGAGCGTCGGTTACATGTTCAAGGAAATGATCGAATCGGCCAACGTCGCCTGGGGCACCTATCCGCTGCTGTCCGCCGGCTCCGTCGATGCGATGACCCATCACGGTGAACAGTGGCAGCGCGATGTGTTCATCCCGCGCATCCTGTCTGGCGAATGGACCGGCACCATGTGTCTGACCGAACCGCATTGCGGATCGGACCTGGGCTTGCTGCGCACGCGCGCCGAGCCGCAAGCCGATGGCAGTTACCGGGTGTCCGGCACCAAGATCTTCATCACTGCAGGCGACCACGACCTGACCTCGAACATCGTGCATCTGGTGCTGGCGCGTCTGCCCGACGCACCGCCGGGCACCAAGGGCATCAGCATGTTCATCGTGCCCAAGTTCAAGGTTGGGCGCGACGGCACGGTCGGCGAGCGCAATCCGGTTGCGCCCGGCAGCATCGAACACAAGATGGGCCTGAAGGGCTCGGCCACCTGCGTGATGAACTTCGATGGCGCGGAGGGCTATCTGATCGGCCAGCCGAACCGTGGCCTGAATGCAATGTTCACCATGATGAATACCGCACGGCTCGGCGTTGGCGTGCAGGGCCTCGGCCTGATCGAGGTGTCGTTCCAGAACGCGCTGGCCTACGCCAGGGATCGGCTGCAGATGCGCTCGCTGTCGGGGGTGAAGCGCCCGGACAAGCCGGCTGACCCGATCATCGTGCACCCCGACGTGCGCCGCATGCTGATGACGCAGAAGGCCTTCGCCGAAGCCGGTCGTGCGCTGTGCATCTATTCGGCGCTGCAGGTGGACCTGGTATCGCGGCACCCGGATGCGGCGGTGCGCCAGCGCGCCGACGAACTGCTGAGCTTCCTGACACCGATCAGCAAGGCGATGCTGACCGAACTGGCCATCGAGTGCACCAGCCACGGCGTGCAGGTGCTCGGTGGGCATGGCTACATCCGCGAATGGGGACAGGAGCAACTGTTGCGCGATTCGCGCATCACCACCATCTACGAAGGCACCACCGGCATCCAGGCGCTGGATCTGCTCGGCCGCAAGATCATGGGCCAGCAGGCCGTGGGGCTGCGCCATTTCCTCGGCGAGATCGGTGCCTTCTGCGCCGCGCATGCCGACAACGCCGCGATTGCGCCGCAGGTCGCCACGGTCGCCCGTTACGCACAGGAATGGCAGGAACTCACGCGCGAAATCGGCATGAAGGCCGCGCAGAACGCCGACGAAATCGGCGCCGCGGCGGTCGATTACCTGTTCTATTCGGGTTATGTGGCCTTCGCCTACTTCATGGCACGCGAAGCCGAAGTGGTGTCGCGCGCCGATTTTGCCGGCACCGCAGAGTTCCGCGACGCCAAGCTGGCAACCGTCGGCTTCTACTTCGACCGCCTGTTGCCGCGCACCCTGACCCACGCCGCCGGCGTGCGCGCAGGCGCAGCCTCGTTGACCACCGGCGTCGAGGCGGCGTTGGCGTAGCCACGGTCGCCGGGGTTGCGCAAGCGGAGCTTCTGTAGTGCCGAGCTTGCTCGGCAAGGAAGCTCGAAGTGCAGCGGAGCAAGCCCCGCTCTACGAGAAGCTTTTGTGGTGCCGAGCTTGCTCGGCAACGAAGTTCGAAGAGCAGCGGAGCAAGCTCCGCTCTACGAGAAGCTTTTTGTAGTGCCGAGCTTGCTCGGCAAGGAAGCTCGAAGTTCAGCGGAGCAAGCTCCGCTCTACGAGAAGCTCTTGTAGTGCCGAGCTTGCTCGGCAAGGATGTTCGAAGAGCAGCAAGGAAGCTCGAAGAGCAGCGGAGCAAGCTCCGCTCTACAAGAAGCTTTTGTAGTGCCGAGCTTGCTCGGCAACGATGTTCGAAGAGCCGCGGAGCAAGCTCCGCTCTACAGAGAGCGCAGCGAAGTGCACCCATCCAGCACCGCCCATCCCCTCGCCCTGCTCTGCCGGGTCGGCTTTGAGCCCGACCTGATCGACGAACTGCGCGCGTGGTTTGCGGCCAGGTCGCTGGTCGTGGAAATCCATTCGGCCCAGGAAGCCGTGGTGCGAGTGGCTGCCGTGGCCGTGGCGCCAAGGCTGGCGGAGCTGGTGTTCGCGCGCGACTTGCTGGTGGTCGAGCAGGAGTTGTCCGATCTCGACGTGAAGGATCGCGTCACGCCGATTGGCCGCGCGCTCGGACTCGTTGGTGCCTTCGCGCAACTGGTGATGCTGACGCCGGACAGCGAATCGACCAAGCCGCTGGCGCCGCTGCTGACGGCGCTGGAGGCGCGTTTGCGCAAACAGGCGACGGCAACTGGCGACGACAGCGCGGCCTCCGTGTGGATGCTGTCGGGCACGCATGCGCTGGTTGGGCGCCCGCCGGCTGACGGTGGCGCGCGTTATCCGGGCGGCGTGCCGCGGCTGAAGTTCCCGCGCGGCGCGCCATCGCGCTCGACGTTGAAGCTCGACGAGGCGTTCCAGGTGCTGCTGACCGAGGCCGAACGCAGCGCACTGCTGCGCCCTGGACTGACCGCCGTCGATCTCGGCGCGGCGCCCGGGGGCTGGACCTACCAACTGGTCATGCGCCAGATGCGGGTCACGGCGATCGACAATGGTCGCGTCGACGCGACGCTGATGGCGAGCGGCCTGGTCACCCATCTGCGCGAAGACGGTTTCCGCTACCGTCCGGCCAGGCCGGTCGACTGGCTGGTGTGCGACATGGTCGAAAAGCCCGGGCGTGTTGCCGAGCTGGTGGCGCGCTGGTTTGCATCGGGCTGGTGCCACGCGGCGGTGTTCAATTTGAAGTTGCCGATGAAAAAGCGCTTCGAAGCTTGGTTGCAGGCACTGCAGGTGCTGCGACCGCTCGCCGCGAAGCAGCATATCCGCGCGCGACAGCTGTATCACGATCGCGAAGAGATCACCGTGGCGGTGGTGCCGACCGAGCTGCGCCGGGCGCTGGCGCCGGTGGGAGCGGGCTCCGCCCGCGATGGAAAGCGATCGCGGGTTGAACCCGCTCCCACGGGTAAAACCAGGCGACCTGACAGCCCCTCCGGCAAGACCGGCGGAAAGCGATCGCGGGCTGAACCCGCTCCCACAGGTAAAGCCAGGCGACCTGGCAGCCCTTCCGGCAAGACCGGCGGAAAGCGATCGCGGGCTGAACCCGCTCCCACAGGTAAAGCCAGGCGACCCGGCAGTCCCCCAAGCAAGACCGGCAGTCGACGCTCGCGGACACGCTGAAAGCAACTGGCGCTGTGCCCGGTCACCTGCGTCGAGGATGACCGATGGATGGTTGTCATCAAGCGCGTGCAAGCATAACGTTATGCAGCCGAGGACAGATCGGCTGCGGCATGACTGCGCGAGCAGTCCAGTTCCGCCCCGACCGGGGCACTCAATCAAGTGATCGGAGAACCAACTCATGAGCAACAAGATGATCAAGCCGGTTTCCCTGGCCGTGGGCGCGGCGTTTCTGGGCAGCCTGACGTTTGGCGCCTATGCCGCCGACGGCACCGGTATGCAGGCGACTGATCTGGCGCAGGGCTACATGCTGGTGGGCGACGAGAAAGCCAAGGAAGAGGGCAAGTGCGGCGAAGGCAAGTGCGGCGGCGACAAGGCCAAGGAAGAGGGCAAGTGCGGCGAAGGCAAGTGCGGCGGCGACAAGGCCAAGGAAGAAGGCAAGTGCGGCGAGGGCAAGTGCGGCGGCGACAAGGCCAAGGAAGAAGGCAAGTGCGGCGGCAAGGCCTGATTGGCTGATCCGGCAGGCAACCATGAGCGCGCTGTCCTTGCGTAGTGCGGGTATCGGCTTGCGGCGGAGTCTGCTGCCAGAGCTGGACGCATCCGGCGACCTCTCGCGCTCGATCGATTTTTTCGAAGTTGCTCCGGAAAACTGGCTGGGTGTCGGCGGAAGGCTGGGCAAGGCCTTCCGCCGCTACACCGAACAATTTCCATTCATCCTGCACGGATTGTCGCTTTCCCTCGGTGGCCCGGATCCGCTCGACGAGATCTTTCTGCAACGCCTCAAGGGCTTTCTCGATGAACACGGCATCACGCTCTACAGCGAGCACCTGAGCTGGTGCAGCGACGGTGCGCACCTGTACGACCTTTTGCCGATTCCGTTCACCGCCGACGCCGTGAAACACGTGGCGGCGCGTATCCGGCGCACCCAGGAGATCCTCGGTCGGCGCATCGCGGTGGAGAACGCGTCGTTCTACACGCCACTGGCGAGCGAGCTCAGCGAGCCCGAGTTTCTGCTGGCCATCATCGACGAGGCCGATTGCGACCTGCTGCTGGACGTCAACAACGTCTACGTCAACAGCGTAAACCACCGCTACGATGCGCGTGGATTCATCGACCGCATGCCGGCCGATCGGATCGTTTACCTGCACGTGGCCGGCCATTACAACGAGGCGCCCGACCTGATCGTCGACACTCACGGTGCCGATGTCGTCGACCCGGTGTGGGATCTGCTGAGCTATACCTATCAACGCATCGGTTTGCGCCCGACTCTGCTGGAACGCGACTTCAACATCCCGCCGTTGCCGCAACTGCTGCAGGAACTCGGCCGCGTGCGCGAGCGTCAGGCCGCGTTCGCCGACGCGGCGCCGCGACGCACGCTGAACCCGTTGCGCCATGCCGCAGTTTGAGCGGCTGCAGCAGGCGCTGGCGAGGCATTTGCGCAATCCCGCCGATGTCCCCGTCCCGCCCGGTCTCGAAGACCGTCGCGTGCAGATCTATCGAGAACTGCTGTTCAACAACGTTGCTGGCCTGCTGGCAGGCAACTTTCCGGTGATCCGGCGGCTGCTGGATGAACCGGAATGGCTGGCGATGGTGCGGCGCTTCTATGCCGAACATGCCGCGCACACGCCGCTGTTCCATGAGCTCGGCAGCGAATTCGTGCGCTTTCTCGGCGAGCATCCGCAGCACTGGTCAGGCCAGCGTCCGTTTCTGCACGAGTTGGCGCACTACGAATGGGCGGAACTGGCGCTGGATCTGGCCGACGCCGATATCGAAAGTGCCGCTGTCGGCACGCAGGCCGGCGATCCGATCGCGGATGTTCCGGTCGCATCGCCGGTCGCCTGGGTGCTCGGCTATCGTTTCCCGGTGCATCTGATTCGCGTCGATTACCAGCCCGTCGAAGTGCCGTCGCAGCCGACCTGGTTGTTGATCTACCGCAACCGCAAGGATCGCGTGCAGTTCCAGACGCTGGAGCCGCTGGCGGCACGGTTGCTGCAGCTGACGCAGGAGTCGGAAGGCAAGACCGGGCACGATCTGGTGATGCAGATGGCGGCGGAAATCGGTCACCCGCGGCCGCAGGAACTGATCGAACCGGCACGTGGATTGCTCCAGGGCTGGATGCAGCGGGATGTGATCGTGGGGACGCGGGGGCGGTGAGGCTTTTGTGTCCAGACTTGTCTGGACGCTTCAAGGCTGTGGTCTTTGTGGGTCCAGACTTGTCTGGACGCTTCTTGCTTTTTGAGAAGAGGAAGCGTCCAGACAAGTCTGGACCCACCAAAGCCAAAGCCACAGCCTCAGCCTCAGCCTCAGCCACAGCCACAGCCAAAGCCAAAGTCACAGCCGACACTAACCGCGGGCCTACGCGCGGCGGCTGGGCAAGGTCTGCCTGAAGCCCCGCTGGCCGGCATGCTGCAGCGCGGTAGAGTGCGGACTCTAGCGGCGCTATCTTTACGCTTCCTTCGCATTTCAGCGACCCAGATCAATCGTCATGAGCGCCGTTCGCAGTAATGACGCCGGCCCCGGGCTGGCACACGTCCAGGAATCCCTGAAGACTCTCGTCAGTGGCCCCAAGTTGAAGGAGGCGCATGCGTTTTCCGCGCTGCTGTTCGAGCACCTTCCGGAGGACGAATTCGGCGAGCGCACGCCGGCGGTTTGGGCGGCGCTGACGCTGGATCTGCTGCGTTTCTTCCGCGAGCGCCCGGCGCACGGCGTCAAGGTGCGGGTGTACAACCCGGACGGCGACGACGATGGCTGGGAATGCACCCACACGGTGATCCAGATCGTCAACGACGACATGCCGTTCCTGGTCGATACCGTGAGCATGGCGATCGCGCAGGACCACACGCTGACCCACCTGATCATGCATCCGGTGATTCGGGTGCAGCGCGATCCGGGTGGACATGTGCTCGGCTTCGGCGCCGAGGACGGCGAACGCGCCGAGTCGATCATGCACATCGAGATCGACCGCCAGACCGAACCGGGCCGGCTGGAGGCCTTGTGCGAACGCATCGAACGCGTGCTCGGCGACGTGCGCGCCTGCGTGCGCGATTTCGATGCCATGCACCACCGCGTGCTGGCGCTGGCCGAGGGCCTCGGCCAGCGCGAGTTGCTGCACGACGCCGACCATGTGGCCGAATGCGGCGATTTCCTGCGCTGGATCGCCGACGATCACTTCACCTTCCTCGGCTACCGCGCTTACGAAACCACCCAGGTCGATGGCACCAACGTGCTGCGCGCGGTGGCCGGCAGCGGCCTCGGGCTGCTGCGCGGCGACGAGTCGCAACTGCCGATGCGGCCGCTGTCGTCGCTGGCGGCGCGCGATCTGCCGGCCAACACATTGCCAGACCTGCTGATCCTGTCGAAGACCAATGCGCGCTCGACGGTGCATCACCCCGGTTACATGGACTACATCGGCGTGCTGCGTTTCGACGCCAACGGTCGCCCGGTCGGCGAGGACCGCTTCCTCGGCCTGTACACCTCCACCGCGTACACCACACGGCCGAAGGACATCCCGCTGATCCGTACCAAGGTCGACGCGGTGTTCGCGCAGAGCAAGCTGCACCGCAGCGGCCATAACGCCAAGCGCCTGCAGCACCTGCTGGAAACGCTGCCGCGCGACGAACTGTTCCAGTCGACGGTCGACGAGTTGTTCCAGACCGCGCTTGGCATCCTCAACCTGCAGGAGCGTCAGCGCACGCGCCTGTTCGTGCGTCGCGACCGTTTCGGCCGCTATCTGTCGTGCCTGGTGTACATCCCGCGCGACCGCTTCACCAGCGAGATCCGCGAGCGCATCGAGCAGACGCTCAAACGCGTTTTCAACGGCGAGCGCTTCGATTCCTCGGTCGCGGTGTCCGAGTCGGTGCTGGCGCGCCTGCACGTGGTGGTGCGACCCAAATCCGGCGAAAAACCGGAATACGATGTCCAGGAGATCGAGGCGCGACTGGCGCAGATCGTGCGCAACTGGCAGGACGAGTTGCGCGACATCCTGATCGAGAAACACGGCGAGGAACGCGGAATCAAGCTCGCCAACCGCTTCGGGCGCGCGTTGCCGGCCGGCTACATCGAGGCGGTGACGCCGTGGGTCGCCGCGGCGGACGTCGAGGCGGCATCGCAACTGAAGGACAGCCAGGACGTTCGCCTGCAGCTTTATCGTCCGCGCAAGAAGAGCGACGGCGCGCTGCGCTTCAAGGTGTTCAAGATGGGCACGCCGATCGCCCTGTCCGACGCCCTGCCGATGCTCGAGAACATGGGCCTCAGGGTGCATTCCGAGCACCCGTACGAGATGCAGGTGCCGGGCATCAACATCCACATCCAGGACTTCGAAGTCGAACCGGCGGTTGCGCTCGGCGAAAACCTGGATCAGGCGCGCGAGCGTTTCCAGGCGGGCTTCGAGCAGATCTGGCGCGGTCGCGTCGAGAACGACGGCTTCAATCGCCTGCTGCTTGCCGCCGAACTCGATGTACGCGAAGTGACCGTACTGCGCGGCTACTGCAAGTACCTGCAGCAGGTCGGCGTGACCTACTCGCAGGCCTACATGGAACGCGTGCTCGCGCTGCACCCGGTGACCACGCGCATCCTGGTCGAGCTGTTCCGTGCGCGTTTCGACCCGGAACGCGAGGTCAAGGCGCATGCCGATGCGTCGCGGCGCAGGATGGAACGCGACTTCGGCGCGCTCGCCACCGAATATGTGCGCAACCGCGTGCCGACGATGGTCGCCACCGTGCTCGATGCCTACATCAAGCCACGCGCGGAACAGGTGACCATCCTCGAAAACCTGCTGTCCGAGCTGTTCGAGCAGGTTTCCAGCCTCGACGAAGATCGCATCCTGCGTGCCTTCGAAGACAGCGTGCGCGCGACCCTGCGCACCAATCACTTCCAGCGCATCGACGGCAAGCCCAAGGACTACCTGTCGTTCAAGTTCGACTCGTCGAAGGTCCCGGGCATGCCCAAGCCGGTGCCCTATCGCGAGATCTTCGTGTATTCGCCGCGCGTGGAAGGCGTGCACCTGCGCATGGGCACGGTCGCGCGCGGCGGCCTGCGCTGGTCCGACCGCCGCGAGGATTTCCGCACCGAAGTACTCGGTCTGATGAAGGCGCAGCAGGTCAAGAACACGGTGATCGTGCCGGTCGGCGCCAAGGGCGGTTTCTACGTCAAGCAACCGCCGGTCGGCGGCGATCGCGACGCGGTGCTGGCAGAAGGCGTCGCCTGCTACCGAACCTTCATCCGCGGCCTGCTCGACATCACCGACAATATCGTCGACGGCGCGCTGCTGCCGCCGGAGAACGTGGTGCGCCACGACGGCGACGATCCGTACCTGGTGGTTGCCGCCGACAAGGGCACGGCGACCTTCTCCGACATTGCCAATGCGCTCAGCCAGGAATACGGCTTCTGGCTCGACGACGCGTTTGCCTCGGGCGGATCGAAGGGCTACGACCACAAGAAGATGGGCATCACCGCCAAGGGCGGCTGGGAGAGCGTCAAGCGCCACTTCCGCGCCATCGGCAAGGATTGCCAGAACGAGGATTTCACCTGCGTCGGCATCGGCGACATGTCGGGCGACGTGTTCGGCAATGGCATGTTGCTGTCGCGCAAGATCCGCCTGCTGGCGGCCTTCGATCACCGCCACATCTTCTTCGACCCGAACCCGGATTCCGAGCGCAGTTTCGTCGAACGCGAGCGCCTGTTTGCGCTGCCGCGCTCGTCGTGGGCGGATTACGATGCCAGCCTGATCAGCGCCGGGGGCGGCGTCCATCCGCGCAGCGCCAAGTTCATTCCGATCACGCCGGAGGTGCGCGCGGCGCTCGGCATCGACGACGAGGTCACGCAACTTGCGCCCGCCGATGCCATGCGCGCCATCCTGAAGGCGCCGGTCGAGCTGTTGTGGAACGGCGGCATCGGCGTCTACGTCAAGGCGGCGAGCGAATCCCACGACGAATGCGGCGACCGGGCCAACAACGGCTTGCGCGTGAACGGCGGCGAACTGAAGTGTCGCATCGTCGGTGAAGGCGGCAATCTCGGCCTGACCCAACGTGGCCGCATCGAATATGCGCAGGCCGGCGGCCTGCTGAATACCGACTTCATCGACAATTCGGCCGGCGTCGACACCTCGGATCACGAGGTCAACATCAAGATCCTGCTGAACACCGCCATCGAACTCGGACAGTTGACGCTGGCGCAACGCGACGAACTGCTGGTGGCGATGACCGACGAGGTCGAGCGCCTGGTGCTGTTCGACAACTACCGGCAGAACCTGGCGATCAGCCTGATGCAGGAGCTGTCGATTCCGCGCCTTGGCTCCAAGCAGCACTTCGTGCGCACGCTGGAACAACAGGGCCTGCTCGATCGCGCGCTTGAGTATCTGCCGACCGACGCCGAATTCGAGGAGCGCAAGGCCAAGGGCCTGGGGCTGTCGCGGCCGGAGCTTTCGATCCTGCTGTCCTATTCGAAGATCGTGCTCTACAAGCAGTTGCTCGACTCCGATGTGCCGGAGGACGCGTACCTGTCGAAGGAGCTGCAGATCTACTTCCCGACGCCGCTGCGCGAGCGCTTTGCCGAGACCATGGAAAAGCACCGCCTGCGCCGCGAGATCATCGCCACCCAGGTGACCAACTCGATCGTCAACCGCATGGGCTCGACCTTCATCATGCGCATGGCCGAGGACACCGGCAAGAGTGCCGGCGAGATCGCCAAGGCCTTCACCACCGCTCGCGAAGTGGTACGCGCACGCGAGTGGTGGGCCGAAATGGACAGTTGCGCGGGTGTGCCGGAACCGGTGTACCTGGAGGTGACCCTGGGCATCTGGAACCTGCTGCGCAACCTGACGCGTTGGCTGTTGCAGTTGCCGGTCGAGCGCCTGGAGATTGCCGCCAGCGTGGAGCGCTTCGCGCCGGGCTTCGAACAGTTGGTCAGCGCACTCGACGAAGTTTTGCCGGAGAGCTATCGCCAACGCTATCGCGACAAGGAACTGGAGCTGACCGCGGCCGGCTATCCGCAGGCGATGGCGCGCCGGATCAGCGCGCTGGGTGCGCTCAATGCCGCCTTCGACGTGATCGACCTGGCACGCGAGCGGAATGTCGCGGTGGTCGAGGCCGCACGCGTCTATTTCGACATCGGCGAAGCGCTGCACCTGAAATGGTTCGCCGACGCCATCGAGTCGTTGCCGGTGAAGGGCCGCTGGCATGCCAATGCACGCGGCGTGCTGCGCGACGAACTGTTTGCCGAGCGCCGGGCGCTGACCGCGCAACTGCTGCAGATGTCCAAGCCGGAACAGGGCGGGCGGGTACAGGCGTGGCTCGCGGCCGCCGACAGTTCACTGACTTTCACGCTCGGCATGTTCAACGAACTGCGCACGCAAAAGTCGCTGGATTACCCCACCATTTCGGTCGCGGTGCGGCGCCTGGCGAAGCTGGTGGCGGCAGGGCAGCGCTGAGGCCCCGGTTGCAGGAGCGACGTGTACGTCGCGACCATTGGCGACGGCGCGTCACCGGTCGCGACGCACGCGTCGCTCCTGCATCGGATCCCCCTGCGGCCGGGAGCGGCGCGCACGTTGCACCGGCATTCGCGCATGCCGCGCAGCTGCACCCGCTAAACTGGCGCATGTCCTTTTCGCGAGCGCGAAACATGCCGGGTCCGGCAGATCCTGAGCAGACGCTTGCTGCGAGCAGCGGCGATTTCGACGCGCGCACGGCGGTCCCGGATCAACCGCCCGCGCTGGTCGAGACGGAGGCGGCCGGTGAGCCGACGGTCGGCACCAGGATCGGCCCCTGGTCGCTGATCCGACTGCTCGGCCACGGTGGCATGGGTGCGGTGTTCCTGGCCGAACGCACCGAGCACGACTTCCATCAGCGCGCTGCGCTGAAGCTGATCAAGCTGGGCATGGACTCGAACGAGATCCTGCACCGTTTCCTGGTCGAGCGACGCATCCTTGCGCGCCTGGAACATCCCAACATCGCGCGGCTGATCGACGGTGGCGTCGACCAGCGCGGCCGCCCCTATTTCGTGATGGAGTGGGTCGATGGCATCGCACTGACCGAATACGCCAATCGTCACCAGCTCGACGTAGCCGCACGCCTGAGACTGTTCCTGAAACTCTGCGATGCGGTCGCCCACGCGCATCGGCAACTGGTGGTCCATCGCGACCTCAAGCCGGGCAATATCCTGGTGGATGCGCGCGGCGAACCGAAGTTGCTGGACTTCGGCATCGCCAAGGTCCTCGAAAGCGACAACCCGAACGATACCTCTGCCACCGGGCCACGCTTCTTCACGCGCGCGTACGCGGCGCCGGAGCAGATCCGCGGCGAGCCGGTGAACACCGCGACCGACATCTTCGCGCTGGGTGCCGTGTTGTTCGAACTGCTCAGCGGCACCGCATTGCATCGCGCCCGCGGCGGCAACCCCAGCCACACCAACGACATGCTGGTACAGGCGCGTCGTCGCGCTGGCGGCGATGGTCCCGCGGCGGTATCGCCACGCATGCTCGCCGGCGACCTGGCGCTGGTGGCGGCGATGGCGGTGCGCGCCGAGCCGACGCGTCGCTATGCCAGCGTCGAGGCCTTCGCAGAAGACTTGCGCGCCTGCCTCGCCGGCCGCCCGGTGCGCGCGCGTGCGGACACCAGCGCCTATCGCGTGTCGCGCTTCCTGCGTCGACACTGGATGGGCGTGTGCGCCTCGACTGCGGTGCTGCTGGCGCTGGTGGCGGGCGCCGGATTGGCGCTGTGGCAGGCGCAGATTGCGCGCCAGGAGGCCCTGCACGCCGAAGCGGTCAGCGACTTCCTGGCCACCGTCTTCGAGAGCGCGACGCCAGAGGGCGCTGCCGGCGGCGACATCACGGCACGCTCGCTGCTGGATCGCGGCAGCGAGCGTATCGAACGCGAACTTGCCGATCAGCCAGCGGTGCGTGCGCGCCTGTATGCGACCCTGGGTCGCGCCTGGTTCTACATTGGCGACTACGCGCGCTCGGTCGAGTTGCACGAGTCCGGTCGCGCGCTGGTGACTGCCGACGACTGGCACACCCAGGCGCGTCTGCTGCGCGGGCTGGCGCAGGCCGAACTGGCGACCGGGCAAGTGCGCCTGGCGCGCACGCACGTCGACCAGGCGCTGGCACTGCTCGATCAGAACGATCCCGGAGACACCCTGATGCGTGCGCTCACGTTGTCGGTCTCCAAGAGCGTCTACGGCGCCGAGGGCGACACCGCGCGCGCGCTGAGCCTTGCGCAACAGGTGTATCTCAGTCTGTCGCGGTTATCCGGCGCGGATTCCGACGACACCCTGGAGGCGCTGAATGACGTTGGCAACTGGACGCTGGAATCGCGCGATGCGGCTGCCGCGCTCGGCATCTTCGACCAGGTGATCGCCGCGCGCCGCCGTATTTCCGGCCCGGATCACCCCGAACTGGCCACGGCGATGCACAACCGAGTGCTCGCGATCGCCCAACTCGGACGCCAGCAAGAAGCGCTGCAACAGGCACGCGCGGTGGTCGCACTGCGCCGCCAGATCCTGCCGAGCCTGCATCGGGATCTGGCGCGCAGCCTGGGCACTCAGGCGTCACTCGAATCCAGCCTGGGTGACCCTGCGCAAGCGCGCTCGACCCGCAATGAGGGCATCCGCATCCTGCGCGCGCAACGGCGCCCCGACTTGCTGCTGCTCGGCCAGGAACTGACCAACCATGCCACCGACGCATTCCGCACCGGCGATCTGGTCAGCGCGGCGCGCGAAGCCGGCGAGGCGCTGGACTCGTTGCGACCGCTGCTCGGCGCGAGCGATCCGCGCGTGCTCGCCGCGGGCAGTTATGTCGGCCTGATCGAGACCTATTCGGGCCGACTGGCCGAAGCGGAGGCGCGCCTGCGGGTGATCATTCGCCAGGAGCAGGCGAATGCGGATCTGGCACTCAGACTGGCGACGCGGCGCTATCTGGCGCGCGCCGTGCGCTGGCAGGATCGCGCCGGCGACGCCAATCAGATCCTGGCCGAGGCGCATGCGTGGTTAAATGATCCGAGCACGCAGGTGTCGGCCAACGCGCGCTCGCGGGTGCACGTCGAACAGGCGTTGACGCTGCTTGCGCTGGGCCAGCTAGGCAGTGCACGCGACGCGCTGGAGCTGGCCAGACAGGCCCATGAACAGGCGCGCGCCGGCACCCTCGACCGGGCGCAATGGCTGACGGCGCAGGCTCGGCTGGCACTGCAATCGGGCGATGCGGCGGACGCGCAACGCCACGCGGAGGAGGCCGTTCGCAGCCTGCGCGCCGATTTCCCGGAAACTCACTGGGAGGTCGCCGAAGCGCAGGGATTGCTGGCCATCGCCCGCTGGCAACTGCAGCCCGGACCGGCCACGCGCGCGGGGGTCAGCGAGGCGCTCGCCTGGCATCAGCGCGAACGCCCGTGGCATCCGGATACGGCGCAATTGCGTCAGCTGCTGGATACGCCGAAGCCTTGACCAGGCCCGAGCGCCGAATGCAACTCGGCGCTTTTCGACCTTCGTGTTTCTACAGCGCCGCCAGCACCGCTTCGGCGCTCGACACCTTGAACTCACCGGGTGCTTCGACGTGCAGGTGGGTGACGACGCCGTCCTTGGCCACCAGCGCAAAACGCTGGCCACGCACGCCCATGCCGAACTTGGACGCGTCCAGTTCCAGGCCCAGCGCCTTGGCGAACACGGCATTGCCGTCGGCCAGCATGTAGACCTCCTCCGGCACCGACTGGCTGTTGCGCCAGGCGTCCATCACGAAGGCATCGTTGACCGCCATGCAGACCACGGCATCCACACCCTTGGCCTTGAGCGCGTCCAGGTTGTCGACATAACCCGGCAGATGGCGCGCCGAACAGGTCGGGGTGAACGCACCGGGCACCGAAAACAGCACCACGGTCTTGCCGGCGAACAAGTCATCGGTGCTGATCTGCTGCACGCCGTCCTTGAGGTAGCTCAGAGTTGCCGAGGGGATGCGATCGCCGATCTGGATGGTCATGGGTGGGTTCCTTTGGGTCATGAGGGATGCGGATTCTAGCGGCAGACAAACCATGTCGGTCGCCGCCCGGAAAAATGTAAAACGTCAAACGTCAATTCAAAGCGCGCGCCCAAATTGACGTTTCACGTTTCACCCTTTCACCTCAATCCCAGCGATCATCGCGCACCCACACCACCCCCTCCTCGATGCGGATCGGAAACACCGCGGTCGGTTCGTAGGCCGGCGCGCACAGCGCGGCGCCGGTGCGCAGATCGAATCGCGCGCCGTGGCGTGGGCATTCGATCTCGTAACCACACAAGGTGCCGCCGGTGAGCTCGCCACCGTCGTGGGTGCACACGTCCTCGATGGCAAAGTACTCGCCGGCGACATTGACCACGGCGACCTGGGCGCCGTCGACGTCGACCACCTTCCAGATGCCGGGCCCGAGTTCGGCGCAGCTGCCGACCTTGATCCATTCGCTCATGGGTTGTTCTTCCGGTTGGGGCGCGCCGGGATCGCAGCGCCGCGGATTTCGATGTCGGTGGAGGTCTGCAAGCGACCCTGCAGCGCGCCTGCCAGGGTCGCCCACGGCAGGGTTACGGTCTTGATGCGATTGGGATGCCCGAGCACACCGAGGAAAGCGTTGAATTCGCCCAGGCGCGGATCGGCGGCGTGTTCGGGATTGCGCGTCAGCAGATCGATCGCCGCCTCGGCCAACGCGGCGGCTTCACCGACGCTGCGCGCGCAGATCAAATCGCCCATGATCGACGTCGCCGCCAGCGTCAGTGCGCTGGCGTCGGCCTGGAAGGCGAAATCCGCGATGTTGCCGGATTCGATCGCCAGATCCAGTTTCAGCTTGTCGCCGCACAGCACGTTGACGCCTTCCGCGCTGATGCTGGGCGCGCTCAGGCGACCGCGGCGCCGCGGCGCGCGGTTGTGGTCGAGTACCACGGTTCGATAGGCATCGGTCAACGACATGGCGTCATTCTGCCCTGTCCCGTCGGCGCAATGTGAACGGACGTCGGTCGGCGCTTGCTGACTCCTGCGCCCGCGACTTACCCTGCGCCACCGCCATTCGACGAAATCTGCATGCGCCGCGCGATCTGCGCCCTGGCACTGATGCTGTGCGCCACGCTCGGCCTGGCCGCCGACGTCGCGCCGTCGCTCGCCTTGCCGGCGGAGCCAGGCCCCTGGGTGGTGCGTGCCTACTTCGACGACAAGGCGCAACTGGCCACGGTGACGCGTCGCACCGAGCCGTGGGAGGTGCACCACGCCCAGGGTTATGCGCTGGTCGAGGTCGCCAACCGTTATGAGTACTCACTGCTGACCGCGAATGGTTTGCGCGTCACCATCGATGCGGAACTGACCTCGCTGTTGCGCAATCCCGCGGCAAACCCACGCTCGATTCCGGCCTTCGCCTGCTATCGCACGGTCGAAGAGACCCTTGCCGACATCGACCAGCTGGTGGCCGCGTTTCCGACGCTGGCCAGCAGCATCGACATCGGCGACTCCTGGGAGAAAGCGCGCAATCCGGCGCTCGGCCACGACCTCAAGGTGCTCAAACTGAGCAATTCGGCGATCGCCGGACCCAAGCCGAAGGCCTTCGTCATCGGCGCCCTGCACGCTCGCGAGTACACCACGGCGGAAACGCTGATGCGCTTTGGCGAAAGGCTGCTGGCGCGTTACGCGGAGGATGCCGACGTGCGCTGGATGCTCGACCATCTCGAATTGCACCTGCTGCCGCAGGCCAATCCCGATGGCCGCAAGAAGGCGGAGCTGGGACAGTTGTGGCGCAAGAATGTCAACGAGGATTATTGCGGCGCAAGCAGCAACTCGCGCGGCGCCGATCTCAATCGCAACTTTCCTTTCGGGTGGGGCGCGCACGGCGGTTCCAGCGGCGCGCCCTGCGACACCACTTTTCGTGGGGCTGCCGCTGCCTCGGAACCGGAGACCGGCGCCATCGTCGCTTACCTGCAGGCGCTGTTTCCGGATCAGCGTCCGCCCGACCTGGTGACGCCGGCACCCGTCGACAGCTCAGGCGTGTTCATGGACGTGCACAGTTATGGCGAGCTGGTGCTGTGGCCGTGGAGCTTCGGCAGCGATCCCGCGCCCAATGGCGCTGCGCTGGCCACTTTCGGACGCAGACTCGGCGCGATCAACGGTTATCGACCGCAGCAGGGTATCGAGCTGTATGTCACCGATGGCGGCACCAAGGATTTCAGTTACGGCGAGCTGGGCGTCGCGGCGCTCAGCGTCGAACTCGGCAGCAGCTTCTTTGAATCTTGCGAGAGCTTCGAGGCCAACGTGCTGGAGCGCAATATCGCGGCACTGACCTACTTGCTGCGCAACGCGCGCCGACCCTACCTGGAGCCGTCCGGTCCGTCGATCGAGCATCTGTTGAGCGCCCCGGTGGAGGCGGGAGAACCGGTGCTGCTGATCGGTCAGGCCAACGACGCGGCCTTCAACCAGAGCAACGGCAGCGAGCCGGTGCAGCCGGTGATCGGGGTCGATGCCTACATCGGTCGGATCCCGTGGAGCGAACCTGCAAAGGCGGATGCCATCGCCGTGGCCGTGGACGGCGAATTCGATGCGCCGATCGAAACTTTCCTGCTGGATCTGGGAACCAACGAACTGGAAATCGGGCGCCACGCCATCCACCTGCGCGCACGCGACGCCGGCGGCGCCGGTCCGACCTGGGCACGCTACGTCGACGTGGTTGCCCCAGGCAGCACGGCGCGGTTGCTCGGCAGCGTGCGCGACGCCAACAGCGGCGCGCTGCTGGCGGTGCCAGCCCTCGTTCGCCTGGGCGAATACGGCACGCTGGCATTGCCCGGCGCCGGTTATGCGCTGCGCGCACCGGTCGGCAGTTACCCGATGAGCGTCAGCGCCACCGGCTACGCGCCATGGACGTTGAGCGACGTCGAACTGGCGACCACGACCAGCCACACGCAGGACGTCGAACTGCTGCCGATCTGCACCATGATCAGCGACGACGCCGGCAACGGACTGGCCAACTTCAGTGCGCAGTCGCCCTGGGGCATCGGTACCACGCATTTTGTCAGTGCGCCTGCCGCGTTCACCGATTCGCCCGCCGGCAACTACGCCGCGAACGCCAACAGCGCGCTGTCGCTGGTGCCGCTCGATTTGCGCGAGGTCGGCAATGTCCGCCTCAAGTTCCAGTCGCGCTGCGATACCGAGTCCGGTTTCGATTTCGGCCGCGTCGAGGTCTCGACCGATGGCAGCAACTGGTCGCAGCTGTGGAGCTGCAGCGGCGACAGCAACTGGAGCGCCGTCGATCTCGATCTTGCGCAGCTCGACGACAGCGCCACGGCATATGTTCGCTTCCGCTTCACCTCGGACACCGCCGTGCAGCGCGACGGCTGGAGCATCGACGACATCGTGATCGAAGGCACCGGTCCGGTTTGTGGTGGCGCACCTCCGCAGACCGTGTTCGCCGACGGTTTCGAGTGAACCCGGCTGCGATTCGAATGGCGGGTTCGGGAGGTACTCCGCGGATGATGAGCCCGCGCCCTGCCCGCTTTCGTTCTGGACTCGCCTACGCGCCGTGCATGACAATTCGGCTTCTGGCTGGTCTTTGAGGCTTCACAGTTTGTCCACGTACCCGCTCCTGTCGACCATCAACGACCCTTCCGACCTGCGCCGCATGCCGCGCGAAAAGCTCGCGCCGCTGGCCGACGAACTGCGCGCTTTCGTGCTCGAATCGGTGTCGCAGACCGGTGGCCATCTGTCCTCGAATCTCGGCACGGTGGAACTGGCGATAGCGCTGCACTATGTGTTCGACACGCCGCAGGATCGTTTGATCTGGGACGTCGGCCACCAGAGTTACCCGCACAAGATCCTCACCGGTCGGCGCGACGCGATGACCGGCCTGCGCCAGCTGGGCGGCATCAGTGGATTCCCGCGCCGCGAGGAAAGCGTCTTTGATGCGTTCGGCACCGCGCATTCGAGCACCTCGATCTCGGCTGCCGCCGGCATGGCGCGCGCCGCCGTGATCAAGGGCGAGAAGCGCCACGCGATTGCGGTGATCGGCGATGGCGCGATGACCGCCGGCATGGCCTTCGAGGCGATGAACAACGCCGGCATCGAAAAAGACCTGCCGCTGATCGTCATTCTCAACGACAACGACATGTCGATCTCGCCGCCGGTGGGCGCGCTCAACCGCTATCTGGCGCGATTGATGAGCGGTCAGTTCTACGCCCACACCAAGAAGGGCATCGGCAAGGTGCTGGCGATGGCGCCGCCGGTGTACGAACTGGCGCGGCGCCTCGAGGAACACGCCAAGGGCATGGTGGTGCCGGCGACCATGTTCGAGGAATTCGGCTTCAACTACATCGGGCCGATCGATGGCCACGACCTCGAATCGCTGGTGCCGACGCTGCGCAACATCACCGAGCGCATCGACGAAGGCGATGGCCCGCAGTTCCTGCACGTGGTCACCAAAAAGGGCCAGGGCTACAAGCTGGCCGAAGCCGATCCGGTGCTCTATCACGGCCCGGGTCGCTTCAATCCGAGCGAGGGCATCCGCCCGGCAAAGGCCGGCAAGCAGAGCTACACCCAGGTGTTCGGCGAGTGGCTGTGCGATATGGCCGCAGCGGATCCGCGTCTGGTCGGCATCACCCCGGCAATGCGCGAAGGCTCCGGCATGGTCGAGTTCGAGCAGCGCTTCCCGAAACGCTACTTCGATGTCGGCATCGCCGAACAGCATGCGGTGACCTTCGCCGCCGGCCTCGCCTGCGAGGCGATGAAACCGGTGGTGGCGATCTACTCGACCTTCCTGCAACGCGGCTACGACCAACTGATCCACGATGTCGCGCTGCAGAACCTGCCGGTGGTCTTCGCGCTCGACCGCGCAGGCATTGTTGGCGCCGACGGCCCGACTCATTGCGGCGCCTATGACCTGGCCTACCTGCGCTGCATCCCGAACATGGCGGTGCTGGCGCCGGCCGACGAAAACGAATGCCGGCAACTGCTGTCGACCGCTTTCGCCCACGATGGTCCATCTGCGGTGCGTTATCCGCGTGGCAGCGGTCCGGGCGTCGAGGTGCGCAAGACGCTGGATACGCTGCCCTGGGGCAAGGGAGAAATTCGTCGCCGTTGTCAGGCGGTTGCGGGACAGCGCATCGCGATCCTCGCCTTCGGCGCGCCATTGCAGGCGGCGCTGGTGGCCGCCGAACGCATCGATGCGACGGTCGCAAACATGCGCTTCGTCAAGCCGCTCGACGAGCAACTGCTGATCGAACTGGCGGTCAGTCATGATGCGCTGGTGACCGTCGAAGAAGGCTGCATCATGGGCGGCGCCGGCGGCGCCTGCCTCGAAGCCCTCGCGGCACACGGCCTGGCTTTGCCGGCACTGCAACTGGGCCTGCCCGACGAGTTCATCGAACACGGCGACCCGGGACGCCTGTTGGCGCTGAACGGACTGGATGCCGATGGCATATCCCGCGCGATTCGCCAGCGCTTCCCGGCGGGCAAGAGTGTGCGCGCTGCGGCGTGAGGTTCGGTCGGGGAGAAGCCGTCTTTTGACAGGTCCAGATGGTCTGGACGCTCTGGACCACAGAGCCAATGCCGAAGCGTCCAGACAAGTCTGGACCTACAAGAGCCAATGCCGAGGCGTCCAGGCACGTCCTGGCCTGCATGAAGCGCGCGAGCACCAGGCTGTTGCCACACGCCGGTGCGTAGCGTGTGGCGATACTTTGGCGGTGCCGGTGCTGCCGGGGGCACGGCCACGCATTGCAGGTTAGCATCACACCGTCACAATTCATGGACACGGCGTCCGCATGGAACTGCTGGGTTTGCTCGCGGTACTGTTCTTCCTGTACCTGCTGATTGCGCCGGCCGTGGCCTGGGGCAAGGCCAATGCCGCAAGGGCTGCCAGCGAGGAACTGAAGTCGGCGTTGATCGCCCGCATGGCCGAGATGGCGGACTTGCGCAAGCAGGTCGCGGGCCTGCGCGAGCAGCAGCGGGCATTGCTGCAGCGCTTCGAGGAACTCGGCAAAACGCCCCCCGAGCAGCCGGTCGAAGACGCGGCGCCGACGCCCACAGCGGTCGCGCGCGCAGCCACACCGACCTCACCCGAGCGCGCCGACTTCAGTTTCGATCCGGCCGAGTTCGGCATTCCGCAGCGCACCGCGAGCGCTGCGCCGGTCCCGCCCGAGCTGCCGCCGGCTGCGGTCGTCGCTGCGCCTGAAGTGGCCGCTGCGCCTGAGGTGGCCGTTGCGCCGGTCGAACCGATCGTCGCCACGCCAGATCTTGCGCAGGCGCCGGCGCACCAACGCTGGAATCTGGAGCCGCTCGAGGTGGCTGAATCCACCCAGCCCGACGTGCCTGCGGCGCCTATCGCTGCGCCAGCCACCACGGAGCCGGTCGCGGTGGCGCGCAGCGCCTGGTCCGAGAGCGCCAGCGAGACCCCCGTCAGGCCCGGCGCGCCCGAGCGCGAACCGGTGTGGAAACCGAAGCCGCCGACGGGTCGACCGATGCCGCCGCCGCGCGAGCGCGAACCCAGCGAACTCGAAGGCAAGGTCGCCGAGTGGTTGCAGGCGGCCAAAGGCTGGCTGTTCGGCGGCAATCTGGTCGCCAAGATCGGATTGCTGATCCTGTTCATCGGCGTCGCCTTCCTGCTGCGATTTGCCTCCGCCTATGTGGTGGTGCCGATCGAAGTGCGCCTCGCCGGCATCGCCGCAGGTGCCATCGCCATGCTTGGCTGGGGTTGGCACATCCGCAATTCCAGGCCCGGCATTGCCTTGCCGGCGCAAGGCGCGGCCCTGGCGACCCTGATGCTGGTGACCTTCGGCGCGTTCAAGATCTACAAGTTGCTGCCATCCGGACCCACCTTCGCGCTGCTGCTGGTGCTGGTGGCGTTTACCTGCGTGCTGGCGGTGCTGCAGGATGCGCTGTGGCTGGCGGTGTTCGGCATCGTCGGCGGTTTCATGGTGCCGATCCTGACGTCGAGCGGCGAAGGCAGCCACGTGGCGCTGTTCAGTTATTACGCCCTGCTCAACGCCGGCATCCTCGCGATTGCCTGGAGGCGCTCGTGGCGCGTGCTGAATTTCCTCGGCTTCCTGTTCACCTTCCTGATCGGCACCGCCTGGGGCGTGCAGCGCTACGAGGCGGCGCATTACGACAGCGCCCAGTTCTTCCTCGCGCTGTTCGTGATGTTCTACGCCGCCATCGCCATCCTCTACGCCTGGCGCCAGGCGCCGCAGTTGAAGTCCTATGTCGACGCCACGCTGGTGTTCGGCGTGCCGATCGTGGCGATGGGCCTGCAATACGGCATGGTCAAGGACATGCACCTCGGCAGTGCCTTCTCGGCGCTCGCCTTTGGCCTGTTCTACGCCACGCTCGGGCTGCTGCTGTGGCGTTGGCGCGCCGGTACGCTGCGTCTGCTGGTCGAGTCGTACCTCGCGCTGGGTGTGGTGTTCGGTACTCTGGCGATTCCGCTCGCCTTCGATGGCCGCTGGACCTCGGCCGCCTGGGCATTGCAGGGCGCCGGCATGGTCTGGGTCGGCTTGCGGCAGAAGCAGGCACTGGTCTGGCGCTTCGGCATCCTGCTGCAATTCTTCAGTTGGCTGGCGTTCGTCAAATCGCTGACCGGGCTCGACCCGGTGACCGCGCTGACCGAACACATCAGCCTCGGCTTCCTGCTGCTCGGCGCCACCGGCGTATTCCTGGCATTGACGCTGCGCCGCCAGAGCCTGCCTGTCGGCGACGACGAAGACGCGGCGCGGGCGCGTTTCGGTGGCTGGGCCAGTGTGTTCATCAGCATCGCCGTGATCTGGCTGCTCGGCGGCATGTGGGTCGAAGTATGGCTGCGTGTCGATGGCGTGCATCGCGCCAGCCTGTACGTGCTGACCGCGATGGCGCTGGTTTACGGGCTGCAGTGGCTCGGCCGGCGCAACGACTGGCGCATGCCGGCGGTGCTCGGCGGTGCGGTCACGGCGCTGGCCGGGATCACCTTCCTGGCGCTGATGGCGCGTTACATGCGATGGCACAATGTGGAGGTGTATCCCGAGGCCAGCTTCGGTGAAGTGCTGAGCGGCGGCGCGCTGTTCGGCGGCGCCCTGCTCAGCGCCGGCGCGCTGGTCTCGGCGTTCGCCTTCAAACGCCGCTGGCAGCAGGCGCTGGATGCGGTCGAGGACCCCAGTCGCGACCAGCGTGCAGCAACCGCCTGGCTGCTGCTGGCGCTGTTCTGGTTCTGCGGTTTCGCCCTGCACGGCGCCGCGCATGCGCTGGCATGGCTGACCAGTCCGGCCGCCGACGCCGTGGCGGCGTGGTACCAGATCAGCTTCTGGGCCGCCTACAGTGTCGGCCTGGCGCTCTGCGCCTGGGGCGCGATGGCGCTGGCGCAGCGCTTCGCCTTCCCCAACCGCGACCTCATGCTGCGTTTCGCCTGGCCGGCGTTGACGGCCGTGGCGATCTGGGTCTTCATGGTGCAGGTTTCGCCCGGCGTGATGGTCGAACGCCTGCTGCAGTTCAACTGGGCAGCAGACAGTCCTGGCCTGATGCTCGGCGCCGACGTCTTGCGCGCCTTCCTCGGGGGTCCATTGCTCGGCGCCTTGATCCTGGCCGCACTCACCTGGATCGGGATTCGCCGACTGCACAACGAGGCGCGCTCGCCGGGACTCAGCGACGAACAGCGCAGCACCGGCGTTGCCCTGTGGTTGATCGGCCTTGGCGTCGTGATCCACGTATTGCTGGTCGATGTGCTGGCGCAGTTGACCACGCATACGCTGGTGATCCAGGGCGCCATGGCTGACGAGCGGCTGGGTTGGCTCGGTTATGCCGATGCGCGACTGCTGTGGATGACGCTGGTCGCGGTGGCCGCGCTTGTGCTGGCGCAGGCGCGCAACCTGCCGGCGCTGCGCTGGCTGGCGGCGCCAACGGCGGTGGTTCAGGCGCTGGCCTGGCTGACCGTTCTGACCCAGGTTTACGAACGCGCGCAACTGCCACGCCTGGGCACCGGCGTCGCGCTGCTGATCGTTTGGCTTGGTATGGCCTGGTGCATGAAGTTCTGGCAGGCGCGCTGGTCGGTCACCGATGCCAGCCTGAAAGCGATGCACTTCAGCCGGGTGATCGCGCCATGGCTGATGCTGGCACCGGTGGTTTCGCTGAACCTGATGCCGTGGCTGGTCGGGACAGGCGAACTCGCCACCGAGATGGCCGATTCGGGCTGGATCGTCGCCGGCATGTGGCCGGATTACCTCGCCGCGTGGGCGTCGATCGGCGCGCTGTTCCTCGGACTGATGCAGGTGCGACGCGCCGGCTGGCCGTTGACGCCGTTGCACGACTGGTACGGCCGATGGGTGATTCCCGCTGCGTGCCTGTGGGCGTTGCTGCTGGTGGTTTACTGGAACCTGCGCCAGGACGGCAGCATGGCGCCGCTGCCGTATCTGCCGGTGCTCAATCCGCTCGACCTGACCAGCGGCTTCGTCGCGCTGCTGCTGGCCGATCTGTGGCGACTGTACGGCAGTAACGCCACGCCCGATCAACGCCGCATGGTGATCCGCACGTCGATGGCACTGGCCTTCGCCTGGTTCAATCTGATGCTGCTGCGCACCGCGGCCAGGTATCTCGGCCTGCCCTATCGCTTCGAGCCGCTGTACCAGTCGTATTTCGTGCAGGCGATGCTGTCGCTGGTGTGGACGCTGTGCGCCTTCGCCTTGATGCGCTTCGCCGCGCGCCGGCTGTCCAAGCCGTTGTGGATGGTCGGCGCCGCGCTGCTCGGCGTGGTCGTGCTCAAGTTGTTCCTGGTCGATCTGCGCAACGTCGAAGGCGTCGCCCGCATCGTCTCGTTCATGGGCGTCGGCGGGCTGATGCTGCTGATCGGGTACCTGGCACCGTTGCCGCGGGAAGCTGAGCAAGCTTCATCAGAGCGTACGTAGGTCACGTTGGCCGCTTGCGGCCTACGTGACAATGCCCTGTCACGTAGCTCGCAATGCGAGCAACGTGACCTACATTTGGCACACTGAGGTCACGATGACGAGTCGGCAGATGCAGTTGCGGGACACTTCCGCCAGCGGGTTTCGACAATTTGCAAAGCGCTCGATCACCGCCGCCCTGCTGCTGTTCCTGCCGCTCGCGGCTTTCGGCGATCAGGTCCCACTGCACGCGCCAACACCGGCGGAATTCGCGATGCAACTGCCGCTCAGCGTCAGCGGCGAAAACGGCGTGGTGCAACTGCTGCTGCCGCTGGAGATCTACCAGCACTCGCGCAGCGCAGAGCTTGCGGATTTGCGCGTCTACAACGCTTCCGGCCAGGTGCTGCCCTACGCACTGCACCGGCCGAGTTACCGCACGCGCATCCAGACGCGCGAACGCGCGGGAGCGCTGTTTCCGATTTATGCGAGCGAAACCGTGCGCGGATCGGCGAGCAGCCTCGACCTGCAGTTGCGCACCGGCGCGGATGGCTCGCTGCTGACCATTTCCGCGCCCGGCGCCGGCGCGGTCCCGACCGCGACGCAGCAGCGACTGGCGGCGCTGATCATCGATCTTGGCCTGAGCGAGCCCGACGAGGTGCTGGAGAGCCTCAGCTTCGAACTGCCGGAAGCGCACCGCGACTATCGCGCGCGCATCGCGGTCGAGCGCAGCGACGATCTCAAGCTGTGGGATGGCATCGCCCACGATGGCGTCGACTGGATCAGCGCCGCCGATGCCAGCCAGCGCCTGGTCAACGATCGCATCGAAGTGCAGGGAGGCCAGGGCCGTTATCTCAAGATCCGCTGGGTCGAGGGCGATCCGGTGGTGTTCGCCGCGGTGCGCGCGCGCTGGCGCAGCGCCTCGGTGGCGCTCGACCCGACGCTCGAAGTGGCGCTGGATGCGCAACCGGGGCGCGTGGCCGGCGACTTCGCCTACCAGGCCAGTCCGGCGATTGCCGCCAGCGCCATCGGCCTCGATCTGCCCGAGGCGAATACCGTGCTGCCGGTGAGCATCGGCTTCTACCGCGAGTTGCGCCAGCCAGAAGCAAAATGGGTGTTGCAGACACGTCTCGACAGCACTTTCTACCGGCTGACCCACAATGGCCGGGAACGCCAGTCGAGCCGCATCCACATCGCGCCGATGTCAGGGGCGGAATGGGTGGTGCGTCCGCACACCGCTGGCCACGCCGCGCCGCGACTGGTACTCGGCTGGCAACCGCAGACACTGGTGTTCAATGCCCAGGGCAGCGGTTTCATCCTCAGCGTCGGCGCCGATCCGAAGATCTACGCACGCTGGACCGGCGGTCCGTCACCGATGGAGCGGGTCGCGCCCGGATACAGCCGCGACGAAATCGAAATGCTGGAACGCGCGAAGCCGGGAACGCTGCAACCGACGCCACCGCTCGCCGAGGCCGTTGACCCGATCGTCAGCCCGGTCGACGACGCCGCCGAGGCCGCCCGCATGCGTCGTTTCGCGCTGTGGAGCGTACTCGGCGTCGGCGTGCTGCTGCTCGGGTTCATGACCTGGCGGCTGTTCCAGCAGGTCAACGCATCCGACAAACCGCAACAGTAGGGTGGATCCGCCGCAGGCGAATCCACGGAATTGCAAAAGTAGGGTGGATCCGCCGCAGGCGAATCCACCGGACAGACTTCAGTCGCCGAACAGGCGGCGCAGTTCCGCACCCTCTGCGCCGACGCACAGTTGCCCGATCAGTTGGCGCCAGAAATCGCCAGATTCGAGATCCCGTCCCTGGCGCTCGGCCTGTTCATCGAGCCAGTTGAACAGCGCCGGTGGCAGCCGCAAGGCCAACCGCGCCAGTCCGACTTCGCCGCGCTTTATCGCCGCAACCATTTCCGGCTGCCCGCACAGGCGAGCAACCAGCAATCCGATCAGCTCGGTACGCCGATTCGAATCGAGGTCCGCTTGCGGGGAAGCAGCGACTGCATCCGCGTTCCCGCCCCTGCCGTTGTCCGCAAGCAATACACTGCTCATCGCCGCCAACGCGCGACGTAGTGGACTGGCCTTGGTCCGTGCCGCCGGCGCTGGTGGCGCCAACGCACCCGGGCAGGCATCGCGCGAAAGAAACGCCGGCATGTCGAGGAAGTCGTCGCCGCCTGCCGGCGTCGCACAAGCTATCTTGCCGCTGTCGGTGGTCCCGCCCCAACCCACCGCCAGCATCTGCGGCACCACACGCAGCTCAGGCAGCCGATCGAGTTGCTCGCCCGCTGCGCGTTGCAGCACCAGCGCGATGGCACTGTGTTCGGTCACCAGCTGGTAGTCGATCGCCAGACGGGTTGCCGCAGCGACATCGGCGACACCCGACAGTCGCTGCTGCGCCAGCATCCGCGCCAGCGTCGACGGCGCCGTTGCGTCTGCGCCAAGGCGGCGCAACGGCACGCGCAACTGCTGTGCCATGCCCGCAGCATCGATCCAGCTGACATCGGCAAAGTTGACGTCCGCGGCGACATCCAGGCCGGCGCTCAGGATCACGCCGTCGCCCGGATAAACCTCGCTGGGCCCATGGGTCCATGCGGGTGCGGCTGGCCAGCGCACGCGCAACTCGCGCAGCGCGCCCGTGCGCACGCGCGCGAAGTGGCGCTGGATGCGCTCGGCCATGGCATCGCCGGGCAGCACGCGTTCAAGCGCGCCGCCGGTGGCACGCGTGAGTGGCGCAAAAGTGGTTTCCACGGCGGCCGATCCGACCGCCACCGCGAATACGCGTACCCGATCGCGTTCGCAGCGGCGCAGGAATTCGCTCGAGTCGAGGTTCCAGACCTCGCCATCGCTGATGATGAACAGCACACGCTCGCCGCCGACATCCGCAGGCAGGCGCGCCAGGTCGTCGAGGCCGGCATTCAGCGCCGCCAGCAACTCGGTGCCACCGAGATCGGCCTGCAACTCGTCGGCGGCCTGCAGCATGGTGTGCTGCACCGGCACCGTGGCCGGTTGCGGACGTCGCAGCAAGTGTTGCTGGGTCGACCCGAAGCGCAGTACGTTGACGCGGTCGACCGGCCTCAGTTCGGCGACGATCGCGCGCACCGCCGCACGCGTCTGCTCGATCGACACGCCACCCATCGAGCCAGAACAGTCGACCACCAGTTCGGCGACCACCGGGCGCAGCGTGTTGAGGTCCGCCTGCGCGCAGAAGGCGATCATCGCGGCATCGCGCCCGGCCAGGTCGGCGTCGATGCGACCAGCCACGCAGGTCGACTGCGTCGCGTCGCGCAGGTCGATGACGATGTCGCGATCGAGCAATCCGCGCTCGATGCTGAAATCGACGCCGTGCTCGACCGCACGCACGGCCAGCCGATGCGTGGCGGAACCGAGTTGCGCCCCTGCCAGCAGTCCGCGAACCTGGCCATCGAGGCGAAATCCATGCTCGGCGAGCAAGTCGACGACAGGCTTGTCGGCGGGTTGCAGCGTGCTTGCGCCATAGCGCGGCGCGATCGTGGTCGGCAGCGTCAGGCGCACGCGGTCGCCGTTCCAGGTCAGCCACTGCGCCAGAACAATGCGCAGCGTAAGAGATTCGCCGGGTTTCAGATTGCCCAGCGCGATGTTCAACAGGTGGTCGTCGACCCAACGGATCGCAAACGCACTGTGGCCTTCCGCCAGCGCCTGTTCGTAGCGCATCTCGGCCACGACCTTTTCCTGCACCCGGCCGCGCAGCCGCAACTCGCCGATCTCTGCCTCGACATCGAGCAGCACCGCGCCAGTCGGCAGCGCGATGGTGTACGCGACCTCGATCGCGCGGTCCTCGCGATTGACGTACTGCTGCGTCAGCCTGATCGTCGCCAGCAGGTCGTCGATGGCAAGGCCGAAATGGGTGGCAATCAGCGGCGACTCGGCGCGCGCGATCGCGCCGGGCGCGGTTCGCGCGGCATGCACGGTGTCATTCATGAACTACTCCTCGGTGGTTGACGCGTCCGGCGCATTTGCCGCCAGGTTCGCGTGGGCTTCGAGCACGGCGCGGATGAGCGCGCGCAACTGCTCGGGGCTGAGCCGCGCCTGGTCCGGTGTGATCACCAGTTCCAGGCCGTCGGCCAGATAAACGTGGGTGCGTACCTCGATCGCACCGGGCGCGCGGCGTGCTGGGGTCGTGATGTCGCCGTTGGCGAGCAGCTCGGCAATGCGCGCCAGCGACAGCCCGGCCTCGCTCCACTTGCGGATGCGCAACAAGGTCTCGAGGTGCCCGGCGTCGTACCAGGCGCTGCGTGTGCTGCCATGCGGGCGCGCCAGCAGTCCCTTCTGGATGTAGAAGCGCGCCGTGCGCAGCGGCACATCGGCCGCCGCGGCGAGTTGTTCCAGTGTCAGTTCGGTTCGATCGTTCATCGCGCCGATCAATAATTCAGACAGTTGTAGTGTCGTAATTAGTGATCGAATCCATGGTGGTTGTCAAGCACCGGACGGAACAAGCAGCGCGGCAAGCTCCGCTCTACAAAGGCGGGCGATTCGCCGCTCCTGTAGAGCCGAGCTTTCTCGGCCAGGGGCCTGTCGCCGGACCGGCGCAGCCCCGGATCAGTCGGCCAGGCGTCCGCCGCTGACTCGGTCGTTGCCGGACAGATCGATGATCGTGCAGGTGTCCAGATAGCCATGGTCGGCGAGTATCTGGCGCACATTCGCGCCCTGGGTCCAGCCGTGCTCCAGCAGCAGCCAGGCGCCGGGCTTGAGCACGCGCCGCGCATCCGAGGCCAACAGGCGCAAGTCCGCCAGCCCGTCGTCGGCAGCGACCAGCGCGCTGCGTGGTTCACCGCTGGCAACCAGTCCGGGCAGATGCGGATCGTCGTCGCACAGATAAGGTGGATTGGACAGCAACAGGTCGACGCTGTGATCGGGGAGTGCCTGCAGCCAGTCGCCGCGCCAGAAGCGCACAGGCGCGCCGAGCCGGCGCGCATTCGCATGGGCGACGGCCAGTGCCGCCGGACTGTCGTCGACGGCGCAGACGGTCGCCGATGGACGCTCAAGCTGGAAACTGATCGCCAGCGCGCCGCTTCCGGTTCCCGCATCGACCACGGTTCCGGCGCGCCCGACCGGCCAGTGCGCCAGCGCAGCTTCGAGCAGCACCTCGGTGTCGGGACGCGGAATCAGCACGCCGCGGTCGACGGCAAAGCTGCGTCCGTAGAATTCGCGCTCGCCGACCAGATAGGCAAACGGCTCGCCACTGCAACGACGCTGCCAGAGTGACTGGAAGCGGCTGGCGAGATGGCCATCGGCGACGTCGCGCAGGCGAGCGTACAGGCCCGCGCGATTGCGTCCCAGGGCGTGCGCCAGGAGCAGTTCGGCATCGAGTCCATCGACCCCCGCGGGCGCGGTCGACTGGGCCTCGCGAAGCAACTGCGCATGGGTGACCGCTTCTTCGGGGTTTCGTTCTGTCACGCCAATCGGTCCACATCGGCCAGTTTCGGGAGATATGCTCGCCGCTTCCGATCGACGATGCCACGACACCATGCGCTTTGCTGCACTCCTCTGTCTGACCGCGGCGGCGCTGGCCGGCCCGCGCGACGCCGATGCCTGGGGCCGGAACGGTCATCGCATCGTCGGCGAACTGGCCGAAGCGCGCCTCGATCCGCGCGCGAAGGCCGCGGTGGCCGAACTGTTGGCGGGCGAACCGGAACCGACCCTGGCCGGCGTTTCGGTCTGGGCCGATCAGGTGCGCGAAGAAGCGCCGGAGTTCCGCTGGACGGTGCCACTGCACTGGGTCAATTTCGAGTCCGGAACTTGCAGCTACCAGGCGCCGGTGAATTGTCGCGACGATCTTTGCGTGGTTGCCGCCATCGAGCGCTTCAGCCAGCAGTTGGGTGACCCCTGGCTGCCATTGGCGACCCGTCGCGACGCACTCAAGTTTGTCGTGCATTTCGTCGGCGACGTGCACCAGCCGCTGCACGCCGGATTCGCGTTCGATCGCGGCGGCAACGATTTCCAGATCAGCATCATGCGCGAGGGCTGGAACCTGCACTCGGTTTGGGACTCGTTGATCGTCGAAAGTCTGAAGCTCGACTGGCCAGCGTACCGGGCACGACTGGATACGATTCCGCTGACACCGGCGTCGCAGTCCCTGGTCGCCGTCGACCGGCCACGCGCCTGGGCCGAAGAATCCTGTCAGATCGTGCAGAGCGGCGACTTTTATCCGCCGCGGCACAAGATCACCGGCAAGTACCTCGAAGCCAAGCGGCCGCAGGCGGACCAACGACTGAAGCTCGCCGGTGAGCGCCTGGCCGCACTGTTGAATCGGGTGCTTGGCGAAGGCTGAGGCCGGTTCGCCTGTGGGAGCGACCTTGTGTCGCGAGCTTCAACACTCCAAAACTCGCGACACAAGGTCGCTCCCACTCAAAGCCTCTACTCGAAGCCATCGCGCAGCAGATCGACCGCCGGCATGTGCATGACGATGCAGTGAATGGCACCGGCCAGGCTGATGATCGAACTGCAGTTGACCGGCACGATGGTGCGGGTCGGGAAGGCCTGCTGGAACACGGCCAGCGCGTTGGCGTTCTCGCTCGGGTAACCGTTGAAGTTGCACATCAACACGGTCCGGTTGAGGATCACCGCATTGGCATACGTGTAGTGCGAATTGCTGGCGCGCCAGCCGCCGATGCGCAGCACGCTCTTGCCGCGACTGGCGAGTAGCGCCGCAGTACTCTCGGTCACCTGGCGCGGCACCGTGTAGACGCCGCCGGTGTTCGGGTACTCATTGACGATCACGCGGCCGTCGTCGGCCGGGAGCATCCACATGTCGATGTGTTGCGTCGAATCGAAGCTCGCCGGCAGTGGATCGGTGATCGTCACATCCAGGCCTTGATAGGCCAGGTAGTAATCGCGGATCTGCTGCTCGCTCAGGCCCGGATTCTCGTTGGCGATCAGCCGCGTCATGTAGGCGCTGCCGTCGTCGAACAAATGGAAATTGCCACCGCCATGCGTCAGCGGCATGTCGTACCTGGTTTCGTTCAGTTGCTGCGCGACAAGGACAGGCACCGCGTCGTCGTTGGGCCGCGGGCGGTTGTAGACATGATCGACCATCGAGCGGCGCCCGCCGTCGTCGATGTAACGCGGACCATAATCGCGGATCCACACGGTGTCGCTGGCGCCGACGATGAACTGCACGCGACTCATGACGACACCTGCGCCGGACAAGGTCGACGCCGCCGACGCCTGCAAGCCGCTGGAGACGACCACGTACAAAGTCATCTCCGGCTCGCCATTGGTCATCGCGACCGCCATTTCGGTCAGTAGAGTGTTCTGCGAACCCCAGCGGATAAGCAGACCCGCATTTCGCTCGTATTCGGCCGGGGTATCGACCGTTCCCGAAGGCGGCACCAATGCCATCCGCGACAAGTCTGGCAAGCGCCAGCGCGCGCGTTCTTCGGGCGTGAACCCGCGCGGCAGCGTTGGCTCGTCGTCCTTGATCGTCGCCAGATACGCCGGATCTGCAAGCTTGAGCTGTTGCGCAGCCAACGGGCCGGCGCACAGCAGAGCGCAGAGCGTGATGATGATTGCGCGCATGGACGACACTCCCTCAACGTGCTGAGACCTGTGGGAGCGACCTTGCGTCGGGAGCCCTCTGTCGAAGGGCTCGCCACGCACGGCCGCTCTCACAAAAAACAACGCAAGTATCTGAAAGAAAAACTCTTTCCGCAAAGGACGCAAAGAACGCAAAGAACGCAAAGGAAAGCAAAGCCAGCAGAACATCAACACCTTGGTTCTTGGCTCTCTTTGCGTCCTTTGCGGACAAAAAGGCCGTCCGCATGGTCGTCGCCAGTTTGATGCGCGAACGAGCGCACCGACAGGGGCGACCGAGGCTCTCTCCAATCACGCCGTAGGGCATCGATTTTCATGTGGGAGCGGATTTACTCCGCGAGCGCCTTCGCGGGATGAACCCGCTCCCACAGGGAT
>ERZ761602.1730-NODE-1730-length-37969-cov-4.906393_pt1 | contig 37969 bp, 36 predicted proteins | sample MGYA00512165_ERZ761602 | MGnify/ENA primary metagenome ERZ761602 (study PRJEB28899, sample SAMN02445085) | bioreactor sludge metagenome | biome: EBPR sludge; isolation source: Thorneside wastewater treatment plant | place: Australia: Brisbane, Thorneside...
TCGTGGCCGAGAAGTTCATCCGCGACCTCAAGCTCGACCGCGACAAGGTCAACGTGAACGGCGGCGCGATGGCCCTCGGCCACCCGATCGGCGCGACCGGCTCGATCCTCATCGGCACGGTGCTCGACGAGCTTGAGCGCCGCGACCTCAAGCGCGGTCTCGTCACGATGTGCGCCGCCGGCGGCATGGCCCCGGCGATCATCATCGAGCGCATCTGATCTTTGCCGAATGACGCGACGCGGCCGCCGGGCAACCGGCGGCCGTTTTCGTTGGGGCCCTATGAAAGGCCCTCGATCTCGCCCTTGGCATTGAGGCTCATCCGGTCGGCGGCCGGCGCGCGCGGCAGGCCCGGCATGGTCATCACCTCGCCGCAGATCGCCACGACGAAGCCCGCCCCCGCCGACAGACGGACTTCGCGCACCGGCAGAGTGAAGCCGGAGGGCGCCCCCAGCAGGGATTCGTCGGACGAAAAGGAGTAGGGTGTCTTCGCCATGCAGACCGGCAGGCGGCCGAAGCCGGCCGCTTGGAAGCGCTCCAGCTCGCGCCTCGCCTTCGGCGCGAACGAGACGCCGGCCGCCCGATAGATGCGCTTCGCGACCGTCTCGATCTTCTCCTTCAGCTCCATCTCGTCGGGATAGGCAAGACGAAAGGCGGCCAGAGGGTTCGCGCCGTCTTCGGCGAGCGCCGCCACATGGCGCGCCAGATCCTCTGCGCCCGCGCCGCCTTCCGCCCAGTGGCGGCAGAGGATCGCCTTCACGCCGAAGCGATCCTCGCAGACATGGGCGAGAAGCCCGTGCTCGGCCGCGGTGTCGCTGTCGAAGGCGTTGATCGCCACCGCGACCTTCAGGCCGAAGCCGCGCAGGTTCTCGACATGCCGTCCGAGATTGACGAGCCCGTTGCCGAGCGCATCGAGGTTTTCGCGTCCCAGATCGTCCTTCGCCGCGCCGCCCTGCATCTTCAGCGCCCGCACCGTCGCCACCACGACGGCGGCGGCGGGAACGAGACCGGCGCTCCGGCACTTGATGTCGAGGAATTTCTCCGCGCCCAGATCGGCGCCGAAGCCGGCTTCCGTCACCACATAGTCGCCGAGCCGGAGGGCCGCCTCGGTGGCGATCACCGAGTTGCAGCCATGGGCGATGTTGGCGAACGGCCCGCCATGGATCAGAGCGGGGCTGCCGTCGATGGTTTGCACGAGGTTCGGACGCGCCGCGTCCTTGAGCAGAACCGCCATCGCGCCCGCGGCTTTCAGATCCCCTGCCGTCACCAGCGCACCCGCGCGCGTCCGCGCCACGACGATCCGCGCCAGACGCCGTTCCAGGTCGTTGAGGTCGCGGGCGAGGCAGAGGATCGCCATCACCTCCGAGGCGACGGTGATGTCGAAGCCGGTCTCGCGCGGCAGCCCGTTGAAGCCGTCGCCGAGCCCCGTCGCGATCTGCCTGAGCGCCCGGTCGTTCATGTCGAGCACGCGCCGCCAGGTGACGGTGCGCAGGTCGATATCGAGCGCGTTACCCCAGTAGATGTGGTTGTCGATCATTGCCGCGAGCAGGTTGTGCGCTGCCGTGATCGCGTGAAAGTCGCCCGTGAAGTGGAGGTTGATCGCCTCCATCGGCAGCACCTGGGCATAGCCGCCGCCGGTCGCGCCGCCCTTGCGGCCAAACACCGGTCCGAGCGAAGGCTCGCGCAGCGCGATCACCGTGCGTTTGCCGATCCGGTTCAGCGCATCGCCGAGGCCGATCGTCGTCGTCGTCTTGCCTTCGCCGGCCGGGGTCGGGTTGATCGCCGTGACGAGGATCAGCCGGCCGCGCGGACGGCCGGCGATTGCGGCGAGGAACGGCTGGTCGAGCTTGGCGATGTACTTGCCATAGGGGTCCAGCGCCTCGAGCGGAATGCCGGCGGCTTCGGCGATCGCGGCGATGGGCTTCAGCGTCGCCGCACGGGCGATCTGCAGGTCGATGGTCATGGGCCCGTGGGAATCGGTGGCGCTTGCCCAAGCGGTAGCCTGACCTGCGCCCCTGCGCAAACCGCTCTATCCGGCGGCCGATTTCGAGGCCCGGCCTTCGTCGAGTTGGGAGAGGATCATGATCTTCTGCCAGATCTTGCGGCCGAGATTGGAGGCAAGCTCCTCGACATCGTTGACCCCCGTCATCACCTGCTCGTCGTCGGTCGATGCAGCATAGAGCGCCGCGAGCTTTGCGGTCAGCGCCAGCATCTCGGCGCAATACTCAAGATAACGGGCCAGTTCGAATTCGCTCATTCGCCGCTCCGGCGAGGAGGCTGTCGGCGGCAGCTTGCCGAGCACCGCCGTCGGGTCCTTGGTCAGTTGGTGCATGTCGATGACATGGGCGAAAGAGCGCAGGCGATACAGAGCCTTGAGTGTCCGCCGGCGCTTCAGCCGGGCCTCCGCCGTCACCAGGAACCAGATCGCGGCCCCCGCAAGCAGCAGCAGGTTCACCGCCGAATCGAGGCCTTGGGCCAGTCCGGCCGGATCGGTGCGCCTCCCGACCTCCGCCCAGTCGATCTCGGCGAGGACCAGCGTCATCCCGGCCGCCCAGGCCGCGGCCACCAGTCCGGCCAGCAGGCGCAGCCAGAAGAGCGGCCGGCTCAGCGCCTCGACCGAGCGGGCTGTGTCGCGGCCCGTCGCAACCAGTTCGCCGCACACGCGCTGAAGGCCCGAGTCGGGGAACCGCTCCGTGATTCGATCGCGCAGCCGGGTCAGCGTCGCGACGATGCTGACGGCATCCAGCCGATAGGCGGAAACGGGGATGGGCGAATCGCTCAAGAGCGTGATCCTGTTGTCGCAGGGGCCAAGGCAATATTGGTCATTTCGCGCTGATCGCCTAGCTTGGCGCCGCCGCCCCGGAGGATTTCATGCTCGGTTTCCGCTTTCTGACGACCCGTCCGACCGACCATGTCGTGCTCTACAAGTCGGGACGCAAAGCGCGCGAGGGGGCGGGTCTGGGCGGCCTGGTGTTCGTGCCGACCACAACGGCCGCTGCGGTGCCCACGGATGCGCGCGACGATTTCTTCTCGGTCGAGACCATGACGGCCGACTACCAGACCGTGACGATCCAGGGCCTCATCACCTTCCGGATCGCCGACGCGGGGCTCGCCGTTGCCCGCCAGGACTTCAGCATCGACATCAAGAGCGGGCGTCACACCGGTGAGCCGATGAAGCAGATCGTCGACCGCCTGCGCGGCATCGTCATGTCGGCCTGCCGAGAGGCGCTTGGCCGCTCGAGCCTCGACGCCGCACTGAACAAGTCGGAGGAGCTCTCCGCCGTCGCCATGCGCACGGTCACTGCCGACCAGGGCCTCAAGGACGACGGCATCGCGGTCGATCGCGTTCTGGTCCTGTCGGTGAAGCCGGCGCCGGAAATCAAGAAGGCGCTGGAAGCAAAGCTGCGCGAGACCTTGCTGCGCGAGGCCGATACCGCGCTGTTCGAGCGCCGCCGCGCCGCCACCGCCGACGAGCACGCGCTGAAGATGCGCGACGAGGCGGACCGGCAGGAACTCGCCGCGACCGAAATCTCCAACCAGCGGACGCTGGAGTCCGAACGCCAGGTGCTCGCCGAGGCCAAGGCCGCGACGGCGGTGATCGAGGCACGCTCGGCCGCCGACACCAATCGCGAGCGCCTGCGCCCCTTCGCCGAGCTGACGCCGGAGCAGGTCATCGCCCAGGCGCTGTACGAACTGGGAATCCGCGGCGTCGTGCCCGGAACGCTGACGCTGGGATCCGACATCGCCCAGGCCATCGCCCAGGCGGCCCGGCCGCCCGGATAGGCCAGGTGCGGACCCGCATTGTCATCCTGCGCCGCCAGAGCCAGGCGGAGACGATCGTCCGCCGCTACGGTACGGAGGGCCAGGCGCTGTTCGCCATGTCGCGCTCGCCCGAAGGCGCCAGGGCGTTTTCGCGCGCCAAGCTCTATGAGTCGGCGGAAGCGCGCGGTCTCAGGCTGATCCGCGAGGCGATTCCAGATGGCGTGAAGACCGTCGAGATCGACCGCTCTCTCGTCGCCCAGTTCCTGTTCGAGCCCTTCGATCTTGTCGTCGCGCTGGGGCAGGACGGCCTTGTCGCCAATGTCGGCAAGTATCTCGACGGTCAGCCGCTCGCCGGCGTCAATCCCGATCCCGCCAACATCGAAGGCGCCCTGCTGCCCTTCAACATCGAGGCCTTCGTCAAGGCGCTGCCGGACGCGATCGGCGACGCGAGACCGGCGCGCGAGGCAACGCTGGCGGAAGTAGCGACATCCGACCGCCAGACGCTCTACGGCCTCAACGAAATCTTCGTCGGCGTACCGACCCACCAGTCGGCCCGCTATCGCATCGCAAGCGGAAAGAAGGCGGAGGAACATTCCTCCAGCGGCCTCATCGTTGCGACCGGAACCGGCTCGTCCGGCTGGCTGAAATCGCTGAAGGGCGAGGCGGCGGCTTTCGACCCATCGGAAGACCGGCTCAGATTCGTGGTGCGCGAGGCCTGGCCGGGCCGCGGTTTCGGAGCGGCGCTGACCGAAGGCGACGTCACGGCGAAGCATCCGCTCGTCATCGAATCCCGCATGGAGGGAGTCATCTTCGCCGACGGCATCGAGGCCGACGCGATCCGCTTCGACGCGGGCGTGATCGCGACCATTCGCCCCGCCGCCCGCAAGGTGCGGCTGATCCGCTAGGCGGCCGGACTGGCGATCGGGTTGGGGTTGTCGGGGTCGTCGCCCGGCACGGCTCCTTCCGGCGGTTCGCCCGTCGTTCTGGAAGGTCCCGCCAGCAGCGCCCGCGATGCCCGCCCATAGGTCGTCCGGGCGGCGCCCGACGTGGTTGCGCGGGTCTCGCACCTCAGGCGCCGGCCCCGGCCCGATCCCTCCCTTGCGAATCCGCACCGCCACGGGCTATCGAAGGGGCAGAGCCGTGGCGAACGGCCGTCCGATGGGGTTTCATGGTCAAGGCCATTTTCGCGGTCGCTGGCGGCATCGCCTTCGTCGCCTTCATGCTGGCGATTTTCGCCGCGAGCGGCATGCTCAACCATCGCAAGGAAGGCGTTTCGTCGGCCTGGTTCGTGTGGAACGGCTATGCCTTCTTCACCGGACGCAATTTCGACCCCAAGGCCGAGCCGATGCGTCGCCTCTTCGTGCTGTGCGCCGCGGCCTTCTTCCTCGCCCTGATCGTCGGGGCTGTCTTCGTCGTCCTCTACGTCAATTCTGCACCGGTCCCGCCCCCGGCGTGAGGCTGTCCCATGCCCGGTCCCCTTGATGGCGTGAAGATCGTCGACCTCTCTGCCGTTATTGCGGGGCCGATGGCCACCGGCATCCTCGCGGACCAGGGCGCGGATGTGATCAAGGTGGAGCCTCTGGGACTCGGCGATCTCTGCCGCTGGCTCGGCCCGAACCGCAACGGCATCGGCGCGATGTTCGCCGCCGTCAACCGCAACAAGCGCTCGATCGCCCTGAACCTGAAGGACGAGAGGGCGAGAGAGGTGCTGCGCGATCTCTTGAAGGACGCCGACGTCTTCATCCAGAATTTCCGGCCCGGCGCGATTGGCCGCATGGGGTTCGGCTACGACGTTCTGAAGGCCAGCCATCCGGACCTGATCTACGTCTCGATGTCCGGCTTCGGCCAGGACGGGCCTTATGCGAAGCGCCGCGTCTATGATCCCGTCGTGCAGGCGATGTCAGGGTTCGCCGACAGCCAGGCCGACGCAAAGACGGGCGAGCCGCGGCTCATCCAGACGATCGCCTGCGACAAGGTCACGGCGATCACTGCGGCGCAGGCCATTACCGCCGCGCTCTTTGCACGTGCGCGGGGCGCCGGCGGGCAGCATCTATCTCTGACGATGATCGACGCGGCGCTCGCCTTTCTCTGGCCGGACGCCTTCTACAATTATGCCCTGCTCGACAATACCGCGCCGCCCTCGCCCGAGTTCGCCTCGTTCTACGGCATCATGGCTACAAGGGACGGCTTCATCACCACCATCACCATCTCGGACGACGAGTTTGGGGATTGCTGCCGCGCGCTCGGCCGGCCCGACATCGCCGCCGATCCGCGCTTCAGGGATATCGGCTCGCGCATGGCCAACGCCGCGGCGCTGAAGGCTGCGTTCGCCGAAGCGGTCGCCACCTTCACGACTGCGGAGGTTCGCGCGCGCCTGGAGGCCGAGGACGCCCCCCATGCCGTCGTGCTCACCCGCGCCGAGGTCCCGGACGACCCGCAGATCGTCCACAACGCCATCCTCACCGTCACCGACCATCCGGCCGCTGGCCGTTTGCGCGAGACGATGCCGCCGGCGAAGTTCGCCGCGACGCCCTCGTCGCTGCGCCGCCACGCGCCGCTGCTGGGCGAGCAGACCGACGAAATTCTCGCCGAACTCGGACGCACGCCCGGCGAGATCGCCGCCCTGCGCGCCGCCGGCGCCGCAGGCTGAGCGACGCCCTCGACACCGGCCGGAGTCGGGCGTAGCATGCATTAAACTAGACACTGACTAGATCGCGAAGAGCGCGTCATGGTCAGGCTCGGGAGGATACGCGATGACCCTGGAAGCCGAAGCACCCGCTGCGCGCAAGCTGCCCTTCTATATGCGCGGCAACTATGCGCCGATCGCCGACGAGGCGACGCTGACCGACCTTCGGGTCGAGGGGCGCGTGCCCGATGGGCTCGAAGGCGTCTATCTGCGCAATGGTCCTAATCCGCCTGCGTCGAAGGGCGTTCCCGGCCACTGGTTCATGGGCGACGGCATGCTGCACGGCCTGAGGTTCGGCGGCGGCAGGGCGCACTGGTATCGCAACCGCTGGGTCCGCACCAAGGCGCTGGAAGGCGCCAAGCCGATGCGCGACGATTTCAGCCGCGACTACACGGTCGGTGTCGCCAACACCCATGTCGTGCCGCACAACGGCAATATCTATGCGCTGGTGGAGTCCAGCCTGCCGACGCGCGTTTCGCCCGAGCTTGAAACGCTGGGGCTGGAGGATTTCGGCGGCAAGCTGGACTTCGCCTTCACCGCGCATCCCAAGATCTGTCCGGTGACCGGCGAGATGCACGCCTTCGGCTACGGCTTTGCGCCGCCCTATCTCGTCTATCACCGCATAGGCGCGGACGGGACCTATCTCCAGCGCGAGGAGATCGCGGTCGGCGGCCCGACCATGATCCACGACTTCGCGATGACGCGGAACCATGTGATCTTCATGGATCTGCCGGTCGTCTTCGATCTTGAGATCGCGCTGAAGGGCGGCATGCCCTATGCCTTCAGCGACGACTATCCGGCCCGCCTCGGCATCCTCAAGCGTGGCGCGCCGGCCAGCGAGACGCGCTGGGTCTCGGTTGCGCCGTGCTATGTCTTCCACGTCTCCAACGCTTACGAGGAAGCGGACGGCACGATCGTCATCGACGTTGCGCGCTATGACGAATTGTGGCGGCGCGGCACGAAAAAGAACTTCGATCCTGCACGCATGCATCGCTGGACTGTCGCGCCGGGCGCCAGCGCGGCGCGCGAGACACCCATCGACAGCCGCGCCATCGAGTTTCCCCGTATCGACGAGCGGTTGAACGGGCTGCCGCACCGCTTCGCCTATGCGCCGACCGGCGAAAACCTCGCCGCCGACGAGGAGGAGAATTTCAGCCAGCTTGCCCGCTACGACATGGCGAGCGGCGCTTGCACGACGCGCGATTTCGGGCGCGGCGGCGTGATGTCGGAATTCGTCCATGCGCCCAAGGGGCCGTCTTCGTCCGAGGACGACGGCTGGCTCATGGGCTTCGTCTATGACGGTGCCCGCAACGCCAGCGACTTCTGGATTCTCGACGCGGCGACGCTGGAGACGCAGGCCCGCATCATCCTGCCGCGCCGCGTTCCCCAGGGCTTTCACGGCAGCTGGTGCCCGGGCTTCTAGCGACGGCCATCGTCCCTTGAGCCGGTCCGGCACTGCATCGCGCGGCTCCATGGCGCGGCCGTGGACATGGCCGCCTCGACCGGACCGGGGCGGTGGCCGCTTCGCCCGCCCGGCGGATGCTGCCGGGGTCCGCGAGGCGTCCTCGGCCTTCCTCGAAAAGGGTCTGCCGGACTTCACGTGGACCGCCAGCTAGGCCACACTGACGCCATCGAAGAACACGAAATCCAGGAAACCGGTTCAGGACGCATCATGGCCATTCCCTCTTTCATCCAGGGCCGCCTTGCGCTGCCCGTCGTCGGCGCGCCGCTCTTCATCGTCTCAGGCCCCGAGCTTGTCATCGCCCAGTGCAAGGCTGGGGTCATCGGCTCGTTTCCGGCGCTCAATGCGCGCCCCGCGCCGGTCCTCGGCGAGTGGCTGAAGCGGATCAAGGGCGAACTCGCGGACTGGGAGGCGAAGACCGGACGCAAGGCCGCGCCCTTCGCGGTCAACCAGATCGCCCACTCCTCGAACGACCGGCTCGAGCATGACGTCGATGTCTGCGCCGAGCATGAGGTGCCCATCACCATCACCAGCCTGCGCGCCCCGAAATTCGTCGTCGACAAGATGCACGGCGCGGGCGGCGTCGTCTGGCACGACGTCATCAACATCCGGCACGCGAAGAAGGCGGCGGACGAGGGCGTCGACGGCCTCATTCTCGTCTGCTCCGGCGCTGGCGGCCATGCCGGCACACTCTCGCCCTTCGCTCTGGTTCCCGAGGTGCGCGCCTGGTTCAAGGGCACGATCCTCCTCTCCGGCTCCATCGCCGACGGCCGCTCGATCTTCGCCGCCCAGGCGCTGGGCGCCGACTTCGCCTATATCGGCACGCGCTTCATCGCCACCGCCGAAGCCAATGCCGTCGAGGGCTACAAGACATCGATCATCGAGGCCTCGGCGGAAGACATCGTCTATTCCAACCTCTTCACCGGGGTGCACGGGAACTATCTCGCGCCCTCCATCGCCGCCGCCGGCCTCGACCCGAAGAACCTGCCGGAGTCCGACAAGTCGAAAATGAATTTCGGTTCCGGCGGCAATACCGACAAGAAGGCGTGGAAGGACATCTGGGGCGCCGGACAGGGCGTCGGGCAGGTCCACAGCGCGCCGAGCGTCGCCGAACTCGTCGGCGAGCTGAAAGCCCAGTACGACGCCGCCCGCGTCGATACGCTCGCCGCCTCCGCACCCTTCGCCGCGCCGGTGGCAGCTGCCGCCGAGTAGTTGACCCAGCGGCCCTCGGTCTCCCCGGTTGCGGCGAGGCTGGGGGCCGGCCTGTGCTCCATTCATGCGCCTGCCGATTGCCTCAAGTGAAAATACTCTACATCTCGATCCATCAGGCGTTGGAGTATGACGAGCTGCGCATGTTCCGCGACGCCGGGCATGACGTCTTTGCGCTAGGGTCACATCTCGCTACGCCGGCCTTTCACGGCCTGCGTCCACCGCTCGACCTGGGGCCGTTCGCGGCGGAGATGAAAACTAAGTTCGAGGCACTGGGGGGACGCTATGCGTTCGACGCCGCGACGCTGGACATGGTCTTTCCTGCCGCCTTTGTCGACCTCTTCGACGTATGCGTCGTCATGCACGAGGTCGGGATACTGCACCGCCATTGGCATGTTCTCTCGCGGATTCCTGTCGTCTGGCGCACGATCGGTGTCGATACCTACGGCGCCGATCGGGCGATGCGGGTCTACCGCAGCCGCGGCTGCTATATCGTGCGCTGTGCTCCTACTGAAAGGGGCATGCCGCACGATCTCGGTGCGGATGCAGTCATTCGCTTTCCCAAGAAGGTGGCGGACTTCAAGCCATGGACGGGATCCGAAGCCGCAATCCTGAAGATCTATGCCGATTTCCGCAGGCGCCTGCCCGTCGAGTACGAGTTCGTCGAACGCCTCGCGGCCGGACGTCGCTACATGCTGGGCGGCGGCCGCAATGAGAGCTGCACCGGCTCGATTGGCACGATACCCTATGAGAACCTGCTCGAGTTGTTGCGCAGCTGCCGTGTCTACTTCTACGGGGCAGGCCCGCCCGCGCCTTACACGCTGAACTTCGTCGAGGCCTGGCTCGCCGGCATTCCGGTCGTCGTCCTGAGGCCGGACGTGATCTACGGAGAGCAGGGCTGCCGCTTCTCGGAGGTCTACCGGCTGATCAGCCATGGTCGCGACGGATTCCTCATCTCGACCGTAGAAGAGGCCGCCGCGATTTGCGACCGCTTGTTGGCTGACCGGGATTATGCGGCTCGGATCGGCGCACGCGGCGCGGCCAGGGCGGCGCAGCTCTTCCGCGACGACATCATCGCGCGCCAATGGAATCGGCTGTTCGCCAGAATTGCTTCGTCCGGCCGCTGGCGTCCCCGCCAGGGGCTCTTTGCCCGCATGCGCGCGCGCATTTCAGCGGTCCCTTAGCGCGGGGTCACCTTCATCCGTTCGCCACGGCGGCGCAGCCATTCCACCACGATCAGCAGGATCATCGCGACGGCGATCAGCAGCGTCGCAGCGGCGAGGATCGCCGGGCTGATCTGCTCGCGGATGCCCGACCACATCTTTCGCGGGACCGTCACCTGTTCCGGTCCGCCGAGAAAAAGGACGGTCACCACCTCGTCGAAGGACGTGGCGAAGGCGAACAGCGCGCCTGAAATGACGCCGGGCAGGATCAGCGGCAGCGTGACGCGGAAGAACACGGTCCAGGGGTCCGCGCCCAGGCTGGAACCGGCGCGCGTCAGGTTCCAGTCGTAGCCTGTCAGCGCCGCCGTCACCGTGATGACGACGAACGGCGCGCCCAGCGCCGCATGGGCGAGGATGAGGCCTAGATGGGTCTGGGCGAGACCGAGATCGGAATAGAAGAAATACATGCCCGCCGCCGCGATGATGACCGGCGTGATCATCGGCGAGATGATCAGCCCCATGATCGCGCCCTTCATGGGTACATTCCCGCGCGCCAGCCCCATCGCGGCGAGCGTGCCCAGCGCGGTCGCGATCGCAGTCGCGGCGCCGCCGACGATCAGGCTGTTGACCAGCGCCTGCCGCCACACCCCGTCCTCAAGGATCGCACGGTACCAGCGCAGCGAGTAGCCTTCGCTCTCCATCGCCATCATGGCCGGCGTGAAGGTGAAGAACGGCTCGGCGTTGAACGATAGCGGGACGATCACCAGCAGCGGCGCGACGAGGAAGACGAGCGCCAGCCCCGCCATGACCCGGATAAGGATGCGCCAGCCGCTCATCCGAAGCGCAGCCGGTCCGCCCCGGCCAGCTTGTTGAACACAAGATAGAGGGCGATCACTGCGCCCAGCAGGATCGTTCCCAGCGCCGCTGCCAGCCCCCAGTTCAGCGATTGCTGCATGTGGTAGGCGATGAGGTTCGAGATCAGTTGCCCGCCGGGACCGCCGACCAGCGCCGGCGTGATGTAGTAGCCGACCGCCAGGATGAAGACGAGCAAGGCGCCTGCGGCTACCCCGGGCATCGTCATCGGCAGATAGACCCGCGCGAAGCCCTGGAGCGGCCGTGCGCCCATCGACGAGGCGGCGCGCAGATAGGTCGGCGGAATGGTCTTCATCACCGAATAGAGCGGCAGCACCATGAACGGCATCAGGATCTGCGTCATCGCGACCAGCGTGCCGGTGAGGTTGTAGACCATCTGCACGCGGCCCTCCTCGGAGACGAGGCCGAGCCACACCATCAGGTCGTTGACGACGCCCTGGCTCTGCAACAGCGCGATCCACGCCGTCGTGCGCACCAGCAGCGAAGTCCAGAACGGCAGCAGCAACAGGATCATGAGGACGCCCGCCGTCCTCGGCCCGGCGGTGGCGAGGACATAGGCGAGCGGGTAGCCGAGGAGGAGACAGAGCGCCGTCACCAGCCCTGCGACCCATGCCGTCCGGCCGAACAGCATGAGATAGAGCCGCTCCTTCTCGGGCGCCGCGACGACGCCAAGGTCCGCTCCATAGCGCATGTCGAGCGCCGCCAGGTAGTTCTTGGCCGTCAGCGCCTGCGTACCGACCGCCAGCGCCGCCCAGACCGCCTGGTCGCTCCACTTCCGGTCGAGCAGGGGCAGGCTTTCGGCATAGGGCGGCGTCAGTTTCGCCGCCTCGCGTGCCGTCTTGCGGATCAGCGAGTTGAGCCCGCCGTAGTCGAAATTGAGCTGCGCCCCCAACCGCGCCGCATCCTGCCTCTCGGGCAGCGCCCTCAAGTCCTCAACCGCTGCCGCGAATGCCGTTTCGCCGGGCAGGGTCGCGCCGTCCCAGCCGGCCAGCGCCGCGGCGGTCCGCGGCATCAGCGATGCGGGCAGGGGATTGGAGACGCTCTGCCACAGCATCGCCCCGATCGGCGCGGCGAAGAACACCGCGATGAAGGCGAGCAAGGGCAGCGTGAGCAACAGCCCGTTGCGGTTCTGGCGTGCGGTCGGAATGGCGGCCTCGCGCGGGGGTTGGCGGTCGAATCGATATTCCTCTATACGGCGAGGCGCGGGGCGGAAAGACAATGCCTCGCGCTCTCGGCGCCGCAAGGCGTGGGACTGCGAGATTGGGGGGCTGGCATGAAGGCGAACATCCGTCAGAGCGACGCCGCCGCGACCGGCACGGGCGCGCTGCGCTAAGGCAGCGCGTTAGGCGGCCCGGGCGCGGTTCGGACCATTCCGACGCGCGGCCTCACGGCCGTGCTCCTTCCCTGTGACCGAAGGTCTCTCCCATGTCTTTGTGGCCCGATCGCGGCCTGTGGCGGCATCGCGATTTTCTCAATCTGTGGGCGGCGCAGATCGTCAGCGCCTTCGGCAACCGCATCACGCGGACGGCGCTGCCGGCGCTGGCGATCGTGACGCTTGGCGCGTCGGACGCCGAGGTGGCGCTGCTGGCGGCGCTTGGCGTCGCGCCGGCGATCGTCGTCAGCCTGGCAGCCTCCGGCTTCATCGACCGTATCGCGAAGAAGCCCTTGCTGATCGCGATGGACCTTGCGCGCTTCGTGCTGGTCGCCTCGGTGCCCATCGTCGCCTGGGTCGGCGGGTTGGGCATGCTGCAGCTCTATGGCGTCGCCGTCCTTGCCTGCGTCGCCGGGACGCTGTTCCAGATCGCCGACCAGGCCTTCCTGCCCGTGGTGGTCGAGAAGGAGCATCTCGTCGAGGGCAATTCCAAGCTCGGGGCGACCGACTCGATTGCCGAGATCGCCGGGCCGGGCATCGCCGGCGTCCTGATTGCGTTGGTGACGGCGCCGGTCGCGGTGCTTCTGGATGCGCTCAGCTTCCTGTGGTCGGCCCTCTTCGTCGCACGAATCCGGGTTGTCGAAACGCCGTCGCCCCGCGAACCCGGCCGGCCGCTGGCGCGCGCCGCCGCGGGCATTCACGCGATCTGGGCCTCGCGACATGTCCGCCCGCTCTTCATCGCCGAAATGCTCGGCATGCTGTCGTGGGGGTTCTTCGCGGCGCTCTACATGCTGTTCGCGCTGCGCGAGCTCGGGATGGACATCGCGGTGGTCGGCGTCATCATCGGCTTTGGCGGCATCGGCGCGTTTGCAGGCGCGCTGTTCGGAACCTGGGTGACGCGGGCGCTTGGATTCGGCGCGGCGCTGCTGGTCTTCCTCGTGCTGAACATGGGCGCCGGCGCCTTCGTCGCGCTCGCCCGCGGTCCCGGATGGGACTCCATCGCGCTTCTGGTCGCGCATCAGCTCATAGGCGACTGCTTCGCCGTCGCCTATGCCATCCAGGCGCGATCGCTGCGCCAGAGCGCGATGCCGCGCAAAGTCCTCGGCCGCGTGGCGGCGGCGCAGGTGACGATGCAGGCATCCATGCTGACGCTCGGCGCCCTCGCCGCCGTGCCGCTTGCCGAGTGGCTTGGCGTGCGCGGCGCGGTCTGGACGGGCGTGCTGATCGGCATGGCGTCGATCGTCGTTGTCCTCGCCTCGCCGGTCGCGCGGCTCAGGACGATCGGGGAAGCAGTCCCCGCGCCCTTGCCGGACGGGACGGACGGCGCGTGACGCCGGTCGACCCTACTGCGCCAGCCACGCCGCCCAGCGCTGGTTGATCTCGTCCTGGTGGTCGGCCCAGAAGCGCGGATCGACCGTCACGGCGCGGCCTTTGTCCGGGGTCGGCAGGTTGGGCAGCATGTCCTCGCCGTTGGCGGCGTTCTTGCCGACCAGCGGCAGCGACGACTTGCGTGCCGGGGCATAGGCGATCCAGCTCGCCTGCGCCGCCAGTTGCCGGGTCGCGGTGGCGAAGCGCATGAACGCCATCGCCGCCTCCTTGTTGGGCGCGCCCTTCACCACGACATAGGTATCGTACTCCATCACCTGTGCGTCCCAGACGATCTTGAACGGCTTGCCCTCGGCGGCGACGGCGTCGAACAGGCGGCCGTTATAGACGACTGTCATCGCGACCTCTCCGTCGGCGAGCAGCTGCACGGGCTGCGAGCCGGCCTCCCACCAAACGACGCTGTCCTTGATCGTGTCGAGCTTGGCGAAGGCGCGGTCGAGCCCCTCGGGCGACGCCAGCACCTCGTAGACGTCCTCCGGCACGACGCCGTCGGCGATCAGCGCCATCTCCAGCGTCGCCTTGGGGTTCTGCTTCCTCAGGCCGCGCTTGCCGGGAAACTTCTGAAGGTCGAAGAAATCGCCGATCGTGTTGGGCTTGTTCGGCCCGATCTTGCTGTCGTCAAAGGCGAAGACGGTGGAGAAGATGATCGTCGTCGCCCAGCACTCGTTCAGCGCGTCGGGATAGAAATCCTCCGCCGCCGGCGTGCCGTCGTCGCCGGCCGGAAAGCTCGCCGGGTCGAGCGGTTCCAGCAGGCCCTCGTCGCAGGCCCTGAGCGCGTCGCCGACCTCCATGTCGACCACGTCCCACACGACATTGCCGCTTTCCACCTGCGCCTTCACCTCGGCGATGCCGCCATTGTAGTCGGCGTTGACGACGGCGATGCCGGTCTCGGCGGTGAACGGCTTGTGATAGGCCTCGACCTGGCTCTTGGTATAGGCGCCGCCCCACGAGACGACGGTCAGGCTCTTGTCCTCGGCGGCTTCGGCCAGCCGGATGGTCACCGCCATCGCGCCGATGATCGCCGCGGCGCTGAGCCCGGCGTAGAGAAGGGAACGGCTCATGCGGGCTCAAGCTCCTTGGGCGATGGCGGCGCGGCGGCCGCGCCGGGTCTGTCGGGCGGAAAGGCGTGGGCGTCGGCGGTGCGCCAGCCGATGATGGCGTCCTCGCCAGGATCTGGCAGCCGCTCGGCGTCGAGGCGCGAGGCCTTCACCGCCACCTCCTCGCCGCTTGCCAGCTTCACCACCAGGCGCACATGGTCGCCGGCGAAATAGCGTTCGCTGACCGTGCCGGCGAGCCGCGTGACGTGCGGCGCCTCGGCGGGCTCCAGCAGCACGCGTTCCGGGCGCACGGCGATGACCGCCTTGCCGGCGTGCACCCCGGCCGGGGTCGCCAGCATGCGTCCGGCGGGGCTCGTCGCATGGACGTGGCCGTCGTCGGAGCCGCCGATATCGGCGGCGATGAAGTTGTTCTCGCCGACGAAGCCCGCGACGAAGAGATTGGCCGGCTGGTCATACAGCGCGTCCGGCGTGCCGCATTGTTCGACGCGACCCTTGTTGAACACCGCGATCCGGTCCGACATGGTCAGCGCCTCGCTTTGGTCGTGGGTGACGTAGAGCACCGTCACCCCCAACTCGCGATGAATGCGGCTGATCTCGTATTGCAGCTGCTCGCGCAGCGATTTGTCGAGGGCCCCCAGCGGTTCGTCCATGAGCACCGCCTTCGGTTCGAAGACCAGCGCCCGCGCCACCGCGACGCGCTGCTGCTGGCCGCCCGACAATTGCGCCGGGCGGCGATGGCCGAAGCCTTCGAGCCGCACCATCGCCAGCGCCTTCTCGACCCGCGTCTTGATCTCGGCCCGCCCCATGCGGCGCACCTGGAGCGGGAAGGCGAGGTTCTGCGCGACGCTCATATGCGGGAAGAGGGCGTAGTTCTGGAACACCATGCCGAGCCCGCGCTTGTGCGCCGGGCGGCGCGAGATGTCCTCGCCTTCCAGCAGGATTGCCCCGGTCGAGGGCGTCTCGAAACCGGCCAGCATCATCAGGGTCGTCGTCTTGCCGCTCCCCGATGGACCCAGCAGGGTCAAAAACTCGCCCGGCGCGACGTCGAGGTCGAGATCGCGCACGGCCGCCGAAGCGCCCCCGTCATAGGTCTTGCCGACGCGCTGAAAGCGCACGAAGGGCGCTGGGTCGGTCATCCTCGCGGCCGCATCCGGATTCGCTGCATGGCATGGTTCTAGTCCGGTTTGTCCGTCGCGCCAAACCGCGCGGCTGCGGGCTGTGGATCGACGCGCGGCTTGCCTTCCTGCGAGCCGTTATCATAAAGCAGAGTGTGACCAGTCCCGCCGACCCCGCTTCCGATACCGCCCGCCGCCGGGGCCAGGGACGACCCGGCTGGGCCATTGCCGCCGCGCTCGTCGCCTGCGTCCTCGCCGTTCCCGCGCTCGCCGTCGCCTGGCAGGTCTTCGTGCCGCCCGGCGAGACCTGGACCCATCTGTGGACGACCGTCCTGCCGGGGTATGTCGGTTCGACCCTGGCCCTTGTGACGCTGGTCGGCGCGGGTACGCTTGTCCTCGGCGTCGGTCTCGCCTGGCTGACCGTGATGACGCAGTTTCCCGGGCGGCGCTTCCTCGCCTACGCGTTGGTGCTGCCGCTCGCCGCTCCCGCCTATGTTGTCGCCTATGCCTTCGCAGATCTGCTCCAGGCGGCCGGCCCCGTGCAGGGCCTGCTGCGCGGCCTCACCGGCTGGCGGGTCGGCGACTACTGGTTCCCCGATATCCGTTCGTTGTGGGGCGCCGGCCTGATCTTCACGCTGACGCTCTATCCTTATGTCTATCTGCTCGCCCGCGCGGCATTCCTGCAGCAATCGGCTTCCGCTCTCGATGTCGCGCGCACGCTCGGGCTCGGGCCTTGGCGGGTCTTCTTCCGCGTCGCGCTGCCGCTGGCACGCCCCGCCATCGCGGGCGGTCTGGCGCTGGCGCTGATGGAGACGCTCGCCGATTTCGGCGCCGTCTCCTATCTCTCGGTGCAGACTTTCACCACCGGCATCTACCGCGCCTGGTACGCGATGGGCGACCGCGCCGCGGCCGGTCAGCTCGCGGCCGTGCTGCTCGGCGTCGTCGTGCTGCTGCTGACGCTCGAGCGCATGGGCCGCCGGGGCAGGGCGGTGCACAATGCCGGCGCGCGGATCCAGCCGCCCGCCCCGATACGGCTCGCCGGCTGGCGCGCCGCGCTGGCGCCCCTGCTTTGCGCCCTGCCGCCGGTGCTGGGCTTTCTCGTCCCGGCCGCCGCCCTCGTCCGCCTGATGGTGCTGCACGGGCCGGGCCAGGTGAACGAACGCTTCCTCGGCGCTGCGGCGGCGAGTCTTGCGCTCGCCCTTGCAGCCGCAGCGCTCACCGTTGTGATCGCCCTTCTGATCGCTTATGCGCGCCGGGCGGCACCGGGCCGCGCCACGTCCTTCGCCGCGGCGATCGCCGGCTACGGCTATGCGCTGCCCGGCTCGGTCATTGCGGTCGGGATCCTGATCCCGATGACCTTCATCGACCGGACCGTGAACGCCTTCATGATCGATCAGTTCGGCATCCGCACCGGTCTGCTGATCACCGGCTCGGTGGCCGGGCTGCTCTTCGCCTATGCCGTGCGCTTTGCGGCGCCGGCGCTGGAGGCGGTCGAGAGCGGCTTCCAGCGCGTCACGCCATCCGTCGCGGCGGCCGCGAGGATGCTGGCGCGAGGCCCACGCGATGCGCTGCGGCGCGTTCATGTGCCGCTGGTCGCGCCGGCCGCGCTCACCGCGGCGCTCATCGTCTTCGTCGACACGATGAAGGAATTGCCTGCGACGCTGCTGATGCGGCCGCTGAATTCGGAAACGCTGGCCGTCCTCGCCTACGGCTATGCTTCCGACGAACGGCTGGAGAGCGCCGCGCTGCCTTCGCTCGCCATCGTGCTCATCGGCTTGCCGCCGCTGGTGCTTCTGATGCGCCGCATCGCCGGGGGGCGTTGAGCGCGACGTACGGGCGCTCCGCCGCCGCGCCGTCAGCGGCGGGACCGCCTACTTCCAGCCCACGCGGTCCATGATCGCCTGCGCCTCCGCCTGGTTCTTGCCGTAGGCGGCGACGTTCACCGGATCGGCCTTGAAGGCGCCAAGCGAGTCCAGCGCAGCGTTGCCCGTCGTGCCGTCGGCGATCGGGTATTCGTTGTTGCCGACGGCGAAGTATTTCTGCGCTTCGTCGCTCGCCAGATACTCCAGGAACTTCACCGCGCCCGCGCGGTTCGGGGCGTTCTTCGTCACCGCCGCGCCGGAGATGTTCACATGGGCGCCGCGGCCCGCCTGGTCGGGGAAGATCGCCTGGACCTTGTCCGCGATCGCCTTGTCCTCCGGCTTGTCGGAACCCGCGAGACGGACGAAGTAGTAGGTATTGGCGAGGGTCACCGCGCATTCGCCGGCTGCGACCGCCTTGATCTGGTCGGTATCGCCGCCCTGCGGCGCCTTGGCCAGATTGGCGACGATGCCGGCCGCCCAGGCCTCGGCCTTCTCGGCGCCCCAGTCCTCGATCAGCGCGCCCAGCAGCGACAGATTGTAGATCGCCGAGCCCGAGCGCATGCAGAGCTTGCCCTTCAGCTCCGGCCGCGCCAGATCCTCATAGGTCTGCACCAGCGCCGGATCGATCTGGCCCTTCGCCACGAAGATGATGCGGGCCCGGCGCGAGAAGCCGAACCACATATTGCCGGGATCGCGATAGGCCTCGGGGATGCGCGCCGCCAGGGTCTCGGAGTCGACCGCCTGCAGCAGGCCCTTGCTCTCGGCGCGCCAGAGATTGCCCGCGTCGGCCGTGATGAAGACGTCGGCCGGGCTCGCCTCGCCCTCGGCCTCCAGCCGTGCCACGATTTCGTCGGCCTTGCCCTCGATGACGTTGACCTTGATCCCGGTCGCCGCCTCGAAACCCTGATAGAGCAGCACGTCGCCATCATAGTGACGCCCGGAATAGAGGTTGATTTCCTCCGCCGCTGCGGCGGGCTGCGCCAGTGCGGCGCAGAGGGCGGCGGCCAGGGCGGCGATCGGGCGGTTCGGGCGCATCATCAAGGTCCTCTCGGGGCATCACGCGGCGGCTGCCTAGCACAATCTTCACCGATCTTGCAATGCAGTCGCAACAAGATGGATATCCCATTGAACATGAACGGCTTTTGAATGGCATGACGAACGCCCGCCGGGCCGCTAGTCTCTCCCGCGTCTCCACTGCTCATGGGCCGCTGGTGCGCGTACTGAAAAGCCTCGCGATCGCGCTGCTGGTGTTCGCTCTGGCGGCAGCGGCGGCGATCTACCTCGCCCCGGTCGAACGGCTGCGTCAGCCGATCGAGGCGGCGGTGCGGCAGGCGACCGGCCGCGCCTTCCATATCCATGGCCCCATCCAGATCACGCTGTCGGCCGGCATCGCCATCGACCTTGGCGCGGTCACTCTTGCCGATGCGCCGGGCGGCGACAGCGCCGCGATGGTCGCCGCGACGCGCGCCATCCTCGACATCGAGTTCCTGCCGCTGCTGTCGGGCGACATCCGTCCCACCGGGATCGTCCTGGACGGCGCCGAAATTCGCCTCACGCACGATGCGGCGGGCGGCGCCAACTGGCGCCGCCGATCCGCTGGCCGCGATCCCCTTCGGCGATCTCCGCCTCATTCGCAGCCGTGTGATGGTCAGCGGTCCCGACGGCGTCGATGGCGAGATCGACTTCGTCGATGCGCGCCTGCGCTGGCCCGAGGACGCGGCCGTGCTCAACCTCTCCGGCGAAGTCGCCTTTCGCAGCGAGCGCTTCGACGTGGAGGCCTTGATCGAACAGCCCGCGACGCTGTTCGCCGGCGGCGCCGTTCCGCTGCGCCTCGTCTTTCGCTCGTCGCTTGCGGAAGGCGAGCTCGATGGCGCCGCCGACCTCGCCCGGTCGTCGTTCGACGGCGGGATCACCATTTCGGCCCCTTCGGCCCGCCGCCTCGCCACGTTCTTCGGCGGCGTCGTGCCGGGCGACCGCGGCTTCGGGCCGATGTCTTTCGCCGCTTCGGTCCGGGCCACGCCGGGCGAAGTGCATGTGCGCGACGCCAAATTCTCGCTCGACGATACGATCGGCGGCGGCGATTTCGGCATTCGCCTCACCGGCACGCGCCTCTCCTTCGCCGGGGCCCTTTCGGTCGACAGCTTCGATCTCGACTCCTATCTGACCCCGCTGCCCCCCTTGGAGGGCGAGCGCTGGAGCGATGCCCCGCTCGATCTTTCGGGTCTCGCCGGGTTCGACGCCAGCCTCGGCATTCGCGCCCGCAACGCCAGGCTCGCCGGCCTCGCGCTCGCCAATGCCAACGCGACCCTCGAGATCGTGGGCGGCGAGGCGGCGCTCAACATCGGATCGGCCTCGCTTTATGCCGGGTTCGGCCGCGCGCGGTTGACCGCCGGCGTCAACGGTCCGGCGCCGCATTTCACGCTCGCCCTTTCGCTGACCGATATCGACGCCCAGTCCTTCTTCGCCGATGCCCTCGCGACGAAGGCGCTGGGCGGCCGCGCCGCGCTGACTGCCGATCTCGCCGCGACCGGCGCCACGCGGCGCGAAATCGTGTCGGGTCTCGGCGGGGCGGTGCGCCTTGAACTCGCCGGCGGCGCGCTGGGCGGCGTCGACCTCGGCGCCGTGGCGCGCAGCATCGCCGGACCGGGCGAACCCGAAGGCACGGCGGCCGATGACGGCACCACCGTCGCCGCGCTGACGGCGGCCTTCTCGGTCAAGGACGGAATGGCGACCCTCGACGAGACGATTCTCGCGGGGCCGAGCCGCGCCTGGACGGTGCGCGGCACGTTTGGCCTCGCCGCGCGGGCTCTGCGGCTGCACATCGCGCCGGCGCCGGGCACCGCCTTCTCGATGCCGTTCACCGCCGCGGGATCGTGGGCCGCGCCCGTCTACCGGCCCGACTATCAGGAACTCGCCGCCATGATTGCGCGCGGCGAGGCCGCCCTCGCCGATCTCGGCGAACTGCCGCCCGAGCGGCGCAGCTGGCTGATCGTTCTGCTGCGGTCAGGCACGCGGTTCCCCGACCCGCCGGCCGTGCCCGGCGTCGTCGAACCCGCGCCGCCCGCCCCGCCTGCCGGCGAGGCCCTGCCGGACGGTCCGGGCTAGGCGTCAGCCGGCCAGCACCAGCGCGCTGGGAAAGGTCAGGCGCGCCGTGGTGCCCTTGCCGGGCTCGCTCTCCAGCGCGAACTGCGCCTTGTTCGCCTCGGTCAGCGCGCGGGCCAGCGGCAGGCCGAGGCCGGTGCCCTCGCGGCCCCGTCCCGACTTCGTGCGGCGATAGGGTTCCATCGCACGCTTCAGATCCTCGGCGTCCATGCCCGGACCGGTGTCGCGGACCGCGATGTGGACCGCGCCCGCCGCATCCATCGTCGCCGAGATTTCGACCTCGCCGCCCGCCTCGACGCTGAACTTGATCGCGTTCGAGGCCAGGTTGAGCAGGATCTGCTTGAGGCTGCGGGCGTCCGCGACGATCGCCGGAATGTCCTTGGCGACGGCGGCATAGAGGCGCACGCCATTCTTCTCCGCCTGGCCGGACAGCAGGCTCACCACGCCCATCACGATGGGCTTGAGCTCGACGGCGTCGGGATCCAGCTCGATCCGCCCCGACTCGGCCTTGGACAGATCCAGCAGGTCGTTGATCAGGCTGAGCAGCAATTCGCCGCTGTCGCGGATGTCGTGGACATAGTCCTGATAGCGCGGATTCTCGATCGGCCCGAAGCGGCCCATCTCCATGATCTCGGCGAAGCCGATGATGGCATTGAGCGGCGTGCGCAGCTCATGGCTGATCTTGGCGAGGAACTCGGTCTTGTGCTGTGAGGCGATTTCGGCCTCCTCGCGGGCCCGGCGCAGCGCCTCCTCGGCGGCCCGCCCGGGGCTCAGATCGTGGAACTGCACCAGGATTTCGCCCGTCGCCAGCCGCGCGAACGAGACCCGCACCGGTATCTCCTCGGGGCCGCGCTGCACCTTGGTCTCGCGGCCGTCCTCCAGCGCGCGCTCCAGCCCGCGCACGCCGCTCGCCGCGATATAGGCGGCGGCGTCGGCCTTGAGGCTCGGCGGCAGCATGTTGAGCAGCGGTTCTCCCCGCGCGCTTTCGCCCAGAAGCTGCGCCGCCTTGGCGTTCATGGCGATGACATGGCCCGAGGCGTCGGCGGCGAGCGTCGGGTCGGCGAGGGCGGCGACCACTTCCTCCAGCGCCGCGCCGGCCGGGGCCAGGACGGTCGCCGGCGGCGGCTCCGGCGCGACCTGGGGCGGCGGGGCAGTCGGCGCGGCGGCCGCTTGCGGGGCCGGGACGGACTGCACATCGTCCAGCAGCGCCAGGCGGTCCTCGATGTCCTCGAACGCGAACACCAGCCGCGCGCCCGTCTGCTTGGCCGCGACGCGGCAGCGCCTCAGGCCGAACCGCGTGGCGACGCGCAGCGTCCTCGTCAGCACGCCGCGCTCGGCCAGCTCGGCAAGAAGCGCTTCGGCGAGATAGGGCGAGGAGACGACGATCCCCAGCGGTCCCGGCATCAGCAGGGCGCGCGCCTCGTCATTGGCGGCCAGCGGATTGCCGCGCGCGTCGAAGGCGGCAAGCGCGGCCGGCGCGCCTGCGAACAGCGGGTCCGAGGCCTCGCCCTCCGCGGGGGTCTCGACGACCACGATCGTGCCCAGCCGCCCGTCGCGCAGCAGCGCCGGACGGCCGGGCAGTGCGGCGGCCGGATCGGCATCCGCGAACCGGCGGTCGATCAGATCGAGAAGGCTGGTCTCGCCCCAATGGGCGAGCGCCGCCTCGTTCGCGAAGACGATGCGCCGGCGCGCGCCGTCCCACAGCCAGGCCGGCTGGGTTTCGGCGGCGATCCGCTGCACGGCTTGGTCGAACGAAAGGGTCAAGGATGGCCTCTTGGCCCGCGAAGTGTGGACCGATTCGCAACGATAGAGGCAGCGTTCCGGCAGGCCAATGAGCCGCCGCGCAGAAGGGTCTTGTTTCTTGATGCGTGGTTAACTAACAAGCGCTGCCTTGCGCGGAGGCCGGGCCGGACATATGGTCCGCCTCCTTGAAAAAGTGCCGCCTTAGCTCAGTTGGTTAGAGCACCGGTTTGTGGAACCGGGGGTCCCCCGTTCGAGCCGGGGAGGCGGTACCATTTCCCCTTCGCCGCTCAGTATTTCGGGATGTTGTTTTCCCAGATCTGGTACGAGCCGTGCGATTTGGTGCCCGCGTCCGCCGGCACATAGAAGATCTCCGCCTGGAACTGCCGCCCGGCCGCGAAGAAGTTTTCCGGCTGCGTCGCGTAGATGCGGCCGCGTCCGACCGGGAACGGATCGAACACCTTGATCAGCGTTCCCTCCGCGGTCCAGTCGGTCCAGATCCCGCCGATCGCCACGGCGTGGCCGGGATAGGCTTCCTGGCCCGGATTGACCAGAAACCCGCCCGCCATCACCGGCGCCTGCGCCAGCCACTCGGCGATCTGCTCGAAGGTGGCCGGCGGCCAGTGCCATTGCCAGGCGTTGCGCCGCGCGAAGAGCTTGAGATTGTGCTCGTCGATGGCATGGAGGCCTTCGCCCATCCACAGCCCGCCCTTGGCGAACAGCTTGAGGATGTCGGGTTCGGCGAAGCGGTCGGTCGGCACGCGCGATCCGTCCGGCCGGACCTCCACCACGCGCTCGCTGCCGCGCTCCACTGCGACCAGCCGCGTCTTGCCCAGCTTCGCGGGACGGCCGTTCTGGATCATCCTGGCGCAGCATTCGAAGCAGGTGTGGCGCTTGGGCTGCGGCACCAGGCGGATGGGATAGGTGATCGCCAGCTGGACCCCGAGCGCCCCCCAGGTCTTGTCGCCGATCACCCCGTCGACATCGCCGCCCTTGAACCCGGCCGCCTGCTGGAAGGCCACGACCGCCTTGTGGAACAGCCCCGTGAAGGTCTGGTTCTCGGCATTGAACTCGTTCTGCCAGTGAAAGCCGTGCTTGCGCCGCCGGCTGGCCAGATTGATCATCCACTTGGCATACGAGACCTCGGGACCCTTCGATCCCGTCCGCAGCAGGGCAAGCGCTTTGCGCAAGGTTCGGCCTCCTCGTTCGGCCGCGATCTTGGCGGCCGCCCCGGCCCCGACCGAGTGCGCATCTCGTCGCAGCGCCGCGGGGGCGGCGCTATCTCACGCTGATCGTCCCCTTCATGCCCAGTTCGTAGTGACCCGGCATCGAGCAGGCGAACTCGAAATCGCCGGTCTTCGAGAAGGTCCAGGTCAGCCGGGCCGTCTCGCCGGGTTTCGCCGCCGCGATGTTGGGCATGGCGTGGTCCATTCCCGGCATGTCGGCCATCATCTTCGTGTGCGCGGCGAAGAAGGCGGCGTCGCCGATGCCGAACTCATGGTCCTGCGTGCCGTCGTTCTCCAGAACGAAGGTCACGGTCTCGCCGGTCTTCAGCTCCAGCGCCGCGACGTCGAAGGCGATTTCGCTCGCCTTCACGGTCACCGTGCGGACCGCCTTTGCCGGATCGCCCGCTTGGCCGAAGCGCGAGAGGTCCTCCATGTGGCTCATGTCGTGGCCGTCGTGGCCGCCGCCGTGGCCGCCATGGCCGTCTGCGGCGGCGGCGGGCAGGGCGAGGGCCAGTGCGGCGGCGAGTATCGTCGTGATCTTGTGCATGATCGTCAGTCCTCTCAGAACCAGAAGCGGATGCCGGCGCGGACCGCCGTCTCTTCGACGCGCTCCCCGGCGGCCCGCGCGATGGAAGCGGTCTCGCCCAGCGCGCGCTCGTAGTCGAACGCGAGATACGGCGCGAGCTTGCGTGTGATCTCGAAGCGCAGGGTGAAGGCGAGCCTCGCCTCGGTGAAGCCGGCGCCGAGGCCGAGCTCCGGCACGTCCGATGCCGAGGCCTCGATCTCGACCGAGGGCGTCAGCACCAGACGCTGCGTCAGCAGGAAGTCGATCTCCTGATGCAGGCGCAGGCTGAAATCGCCGTCCTCGCTGAGGAACGCCGTCGCCTCCGTCTCGAAGAAATAGGGCGCCAGCCCCGCGATGCCGGCCGCGAGATAGGCCCGGCCCTCCGGCTCGACATCGTAGCGCACGCCGATTTTCGCGTCCCAGAAGTCCGAGACGGGTTCGCCGTAGAGAAGCTGGAACTCGGCATGGTCGATCTCGCCGTCATGCGCTTCGCCCTGCGATGTGAGCCACACTCTCGACTGGTCGCCGCCGATCCACGCCTCGGCGTCCCACGAGACGGTTTCGGCGTCGTCGCGGCGCCGTCCGGCGTCCATCTCGGCGCGGACCATCCAGTAGGTCAGGCTGTCGTGGCCGGCATGGGCCTCGTGCCCGCCATGCCCCGCCATTGCGGCGGCAAGCAGCAGGTACGCGGCGCTCATGGCGCGGCCTCCGGGGCGATCGAGACCTTCGCCATCATGCCGGAGACCATGTGGTTCAGCAGATGGCAGTGCAGCGCCCAGTCGCCGACCTCGTCGGCGGTGAGCAGCACCGAGACTGTCCTGCCGGGCGGCACCACGACGACATGCTTGGTCGGCAGGCGCTCGGGCGGCTGGCCGTTCTCCACCTGCACATGCGGCCCGTGCAGGTGCATGGGATGGGCCATCATCGTCTCGTTGACATAGGTGATGCGCACCCGCTCGCCGAAGGCGAGCCGGATCGGCTCCGACTCCTCGAACGGCTTGCCGTTCAGCAGCCAGGTGTAGCGCTCCATGTTGCCGCCCAGCGTCACGGTGATCTCGCGCACCGGCGGCCGCGTGTCGGCATTGGGCGCCAGCGCCTTGAGGTCGGCGTAGGAGAGCACGCGGGTCTCGGGCGGGGCGCCGCTCTCCCAGCCCATCCGCCGCGCCTCGTCGACGGTTTCGGGATCGGGCGGGCCGCCATGGTCCTCATGGCCGCCGCCATGCCCCATCGCGGCGTGGTCGCTCTGCGATGGCTCGCCGCTCGCGTGGTCCATGCCCGCGTGATCCATCCCGGCATGGGCCGCGCCCATGTCGGCCATGGTCAGCAGGGCGCGCGGATGCATGCCGGGCACGTCGCCGTCCATGCCCGCGCGCGGCGCCAGCGTGGCGCGGACATAGCCCGAGCGGTCGATGGCCTCGGCGAAGATCGTGTAGGCCCTGTCTTCCGCCGGCACGACGACGACGTCGTAGGTCTCGCCGATCCCCATGCGCAGTTCGTCCACCGGCACCGGCTGCACGGCGCTGGCGTCGGCGGCGACGACGATCATCTTCAGTCCCGGAATGCGCACGTCCATGAACGACATGGCGTTGCCGTTGATGAAGCGCAGGCGGACCTTCTCGCCCTTGGAGAACAGGAAGGTCTGGTTGTCGGCCGCCGTCCGTCCGTTGAGGAGATAGGTATAGCCCGTCACGTCGGCGAGATCGGTCGGGTCCATCCGCATCGCGCCCCAGGCCAGGCGATCGCGGAACGCCGGGCCGAAGCCGTCGCGCTCCGCGTCGCGGAAGAAGTCGATGACCGTGCGCTTGCCGTAGTTGTAGTAGCCGGGATCGACCTTCAGGTTGCGCAGGATGCGCGCCCCCCGCTCCGGATGGATGTCCGACAGCATCGCCACGTAGTCGCGCTCGGTCTTCACGGCCTCGCCGCCCTTCGGGTGGATCAGCAGCGGCGCGTAGACCCCGTCCTGCTCCTGCAGGCCGGTATGGCTGTGGTACCAGTAGGTGCCGCTCTGGCGCAGCGTGAAGCGGTAGGTGAAGGTCTCGCCGGGCTGGATGCCGGCAAAGCCGTTGAAGCCCGTCACGCCGTCCATCAGGCCCGGCAGCTTCAGCCCGTGCCAGTGCAGCGAGGTCGGCTCGTCCAGCGCGTTGGTCACGCGGATCACCGCCTCGTCGCCCTCGGTGAAGGTCAGCAGGGGGCCGGGGATCGTGCCGTTGATCGCCAGCTTGTCGTAGTTCCTGCCGTCGACGGTGACGCGGACCGCGCCGATGGTGAGGTCGTAGGTCCTCGTTTCCGCCTGGGCCGAACCGGCGGCGAGGGCGGCCGCGAGGCCGAGAGATGTCGCTATGCGCATGTCGCACTCCTGATCGTGAACGCTGCGGCGCTCGCGCGCCTTTCCCGCGGGCCGGGCGCGTCAGATCAGCAGGCGATGGGTCCGCACGATGCGCAGGCCGACCGGGTCGGGCGGCTTCTCCCGGGGCGGACGGACGTGGCGGACCGCCGACGCCGCACGCCCCAACGCCGCCGCGTCCGCGCGCGAACCGGGAAGCGCCGCCTGCATCCGCGGCGGCGCGGCCGCCTCCGCGAGCACCGCGCCCGGCATCGCCATCGCGGCGCAGGGAGCCTCGTCGTCGTTCGCAGGCGGCGCGTGATGATCGTCATGTCCGCCATGCCCGGCGTGCGGCGCTGCGGCGGCGGGGCTTGCGAACATTGCGGCGCAATGCGGTCCCAGCGCGCCGCTGAGGAAGCCGGCGAGGAACAGCGACACGATGGCGAGGCGCAGGCGCACGGTCATGTGGATACCCGGGGAGGGTATATATCCCGTTCGGCCGCCCGTCCAGCCGCCCGTTCGGTCGATCGCCGGAACGCCGCTTCCTGCCGGCGACACGCTGAAACCAATCGTGTGTTGAGCGGGCGGGCGGGGCGGACGATGGTCCGCACCACTCCTTTCAGGCTGCCCCGTGCCACCCGCCGTCGACTTCCGCCGCATCTGGCCGCTGCAGGCGACCGCCGCGACCATCCTCGCGGCCGGCGGCCTGCATTTCACGCTGACCCCGGCCTATGCGCAGCTGAGCGGCTTCACGCCCGCCCAGCTCGGCCTCGTCGGCTCGGCCTATTATGTCGGCTTCCTCGCCGGCTCGCTGCTCAATCCGTTCGCCTTCCGCGCCCTCGGCCATCGCGCTCTCTTCGGCCTCTATGCGGTGCTGGTCGCCGCCGCCGTGGCGCTGCAGCCGGTGCTCGACGGCGTCACGGCGTGGATCGTCCTGCGCGGACTGGTCGGCTTCCTCGCCGCCGGCCTCTTCGCGGCGGTCGAGAGCTGGCTGCACGCCATCGCCTCCAACGCTAATCGCGGCCGCACGCTGTCGGCCTATTCCATCACCAACCAGATGGCGCTCGTCCTCGGCCAGTATCTCTTCACGCTGACCCCGGCGGCCGGCGGGCTCGGCTTCTATCTGTCGGCGGCGATCCTGCTCTTTGCCATCGCGCCGCTGTCGGCGATGCGCGGCCCGCCGCCCGCCGCGCCGGCCAGCGCCCGTATCCGCCTGGCGGCGCTGGCCAGGGGCTCGCCGGTCGCCTTCGCGGGGTTCCTGGCGAACGGCCTGGCGACCGCGCCGTTCTGGGTGCTCGGGCCGGTCTTCGCGCGCGATTCGGGCTTCGACCAGGGCTGGATCGGCCTCTTCATGGCCCTGCCGGTCGCCGGCTCGATGGTGCTGCAATGGCCGGTCGCGCGGCTGTCGGACGGCACCGACCGGCGGCGCGTCATCCTGCCGGTGACGCTCGGCGCGGCCGCCGCCTCGGCGGTGGTCGCCATGGCCTCGGCGGCGGGATCGTCCTGGGGCGTGCTGGCGGGCATCGCCCTCTTCGGGGCGACCGCCTTCCTCATCTCCATGCTGACCTCGGCGCACATGAACGACCGGGTCGACCCCGACGATCTCACCGAAGCGGCCGGCGCCAGCTTCCTCGTCTACGGCGCCGCCTCGGCCATCGGTCCGATGACCGCCTCATGGACGATGCAGGCGCTGGGACCGGCGGGCCTCTTCTGGCACGCCGGCCTGGTGCTGGGGGCGTTCGGACTGTTCACGCTGACGCGCATCCTGGTCCGCGAGCCGGCGCGCTGATTTCAGCCCTCGTCGTCGTCGCCCTCGTCGGCGTCGTCGACGCTCTCGGCCTCAAGCGCGTCGGCGAGGGCGTCGGGGTCGGCGGCCTCCTCCGGATCGGGCGTCTCGGCGAAGGCATCGGCCTCTTCGGGCTCCTCGGCCAGCGTCTCGCTCGCCGGACGCAGCACGGCGCGCGTGCCCTTGGTGCCGCTGGCGGCGCGGGTCTTCTCGCGATTGGCCTTGTCGATCGCCTGGTCCAGCTCGATCTGCGAGCACAGGCCCAGCGTCACCGGGTCGGCGGCCTTCAGGTTGGCGGCGTTCCAGTGGCTGCGGTTGCGCACCTTGTCGATCGTCGCCTTGGTCGTGCCGACCAGGCGGCCGATCACCGCGTCGGGCAGTTCGGGGTGGTTGCGCAGCAGCCAGAAGATCGCGTCCGGCTTGTCGAGCCGCTTGGAGACCGGGGTATAGCGCGCGCCCTTGCGCGGCTTCTGGAGGGCGACGACCAGCGGGTTGGACAAGAGCTTCAGCCGGTGGGCCGGATCGGCCTCGGCCTTGGCGATTTCCTCGCGGGTCAGCTGGCCCATCAGCACCGGATCGACCGGCTTCATGTGCTGGGCGGTTTCGTCGTCGGCGATGGACTGGACTTCCAGCGGGTGAAGCTGGGTGAAATCGGCGATCTGGTCGAAGGTCATGGTGGTGTTGAAGACCAGCCACTTGGCGGTCGCCTTCGGCATGATGGGCGCAGTCATGATTGTCCTCCTTACGGATGGCGGGATTTTCCGCCGATCCGCCCGCATGAGCCATGTCCATGTCGGGAATTGAGGCTGGGATATAGCCGCTCCCCCGCCCCGCGCCAAGTGCGGAGTCACCCCACCGTCAGCACGATCTTCCCCGCGTGGGCGCCGGTCGCCATGCGGGCATGGGCCTCGGCCACCCGCTCCAGCGGGAAGACGCTGTCGATGACCGGGGCGATCCGCCCGCTCTCCAGCAGCGGCCAGGCGTCGCGGGCGACCCCGGCGGCGACTTCGGCCTTCTGGGCGGCCGTGCGCGCCCTCAAGGTCGAGGCGGTGATGGTCAGCCGCTTCAGCAGCACGGCGAGGAAATTGACGCTGGCGGCCGCCCCGTTCTGGTAGGCGATGTTGACCAGCCGCCCCTCCAGCGCCAGCGACTGGATGTTGCGCTGGATATAGTCGCCGCCGACCATGTCGAGGATCACGTCGACGCCCTTGCCGCCGGTCTCCGCCTTGAGGACCTCGACGAAATCCTCGCACTTGTAGTCGATCGCCCGATTCGCCCCCAGCCTGGCGCACAGCGCCGCTTTCTCCGGCCCGCCGGCGGTCGCGAAAACGGTATGGCCGCGCGCCGCGTAGAGCTGGATCGCGCTCGTCCCGATGCCGCTCGCCCCGCCATGCACCAGCAGCGTCTCGCCGGCCTTGAGGTGGCAGCGGTCCGAGACGTTCGTCCACACCGTGAAGAAGGCCTCGGCCGTCGCTCCCGCCTCGGCCCAGGTTAGGCGCGCCGGTTTCGGCAGGCACGAGCCTTCCGGCGCCGCGCAGTATTCGGCATAGCCGCCGCCCGCCACCAGCGCGCAGACCTCGTCGCCGAGCCGCCAGCGCGTCACGCCCGGCCCCAGGGCGGCCACCACCCCGGCGCATTCCAGCCCCAGGATGTCGCTCGCCCCCTGGGGCGGCGGGTAGAGCCCCTTGACCTGCATCAGGTCGGCCCGGTTCAGCGCCGTCGCCTTCACGGCGATCAGCACCTCGCCGGGGCCGGGCACGGGCAGGGCGGTCTCGATCAGGTCCGGCCGGCCGTCCTGGCCGGGGCTGAGGGGGCGCACGGCGCGCATCGTGGCGGGCAGGTCGTTCATCGAAAACCGTCTTGCGAAGGAAGGGCTGCGGCCCGACAGTTCGGCCATTCCGGCCCGCCCCGCAAGGGCCGACAGGGACTGACCGCCATGGCGCTCGACACCGACGACCTCGCCCCGCCGCCCAGGCCCGTCCGGCACGATCTCGAAATCATGTCGATCGAGGCGCTGGGCGAGCGGATCGCCGCGCTGGAGGCCGAAATCGCCACGATCCGCGAGCTGATCGAGAAAAAACGCCGCTCGCGCGATGCGGCGGCGGCGCTGTTCCGCAGTTAGACGCGCATTAACCCGGCTGCTCTAGCCTCGGCTGCGGGTGCATACCGCCTGGGCAACGATTTTCATGTCCTCTTCCTGATGACTTCCTGCGAGACTTGAGGGGCCGGCTCCGGCCGGCCCCCGCTTTCGCCGCCGCCGGCCCCGCGCGGTTAAGCCTACCCCCGATCCCGGCTTGCATGCGCCGCCGTCCTGAATTGAGATCGCCGCCGGGATCGGACTGCGGTGCGCGGCTTGCAAGGGGCCCCTTCGGGCAGAAAAATGCGCATCAGGGTGGGACACATGACAGGCGCCGCGATCGACACGCAATTCAGCGATCCCTCGCTCGGCGAGGCTACCATGCCGGCCCGCGCGCTGGGATTCGTGCGCTCCGAGGTCTTCCGCCGCGCCTTCACCGGCGGCATGGCGCTGGTCGAGGAGACGGCGAGCTATCTCGACGGCCCGGGGCGCGAGGATTCGCGCGGATTGCCGCGCCGCGCCGCGCTCGCCTATGCCGGCGAGAGCATGCGCCTGACCACCCGTTTGATGCAGGTCGCTTCGTGGCTCCTCGTGCAACGTTCCGTGGCTGACGGCGACGTTGCAGTGGAAGAAGCCGCTAAGGACAAGTACCGCCTCAGCGCCCGCGAAGTCTGCACCGGCCGCAAACCCGAAGCCGAAGACCTGTTGCCGGCCCAACTCGTCGATCTGCTGGCCCGCAGCGCGCAGCTCTATGATCGCATCGATCGTCTCGACCGCACCATCTACTCGCCCGACACGGTGGCTGCGCCCGAAGACGCGCGCGGCCAGCTCGGCCGCCTCGCCAGCGCCTTCGGCGGTCAGTTCGGCGAATAGGCCCAGACCCGTCGCTGGCTCGGACAGCAAAAAGGGGGCGCATCGCGCCCCCTTTTCAGTTTCGGCCAGCGCCTCGGCGCTGCTTACTTCACCAGGCCTTCGTAGCGCTTCTTGAAGCGGCCGACGCGGCCGCCGCGGTCCAGCAGCTGGTTCTGCGCGCCGGTCCACACCGAGTGGGTCGTCGGGTCGATTTCCAGCGTCAGCTGCTGTCCTTCCGCGCCGTAGGTCGAACGGGTCCAGTAGGTCGAGCCGTCGTTCAGCGCGACCTTGATGAAGTGATAGTCGGGGTGGCCTTCCTTCTTCATCGGAAGCGTCCTCTCATGCGTCGAAAGCGGGTTCGAACGGCCCTGCCGCCCAAATGAGCGCGGGTGTCTACACGAGGACGGCCCGCCGGGCAAGCCTTGGCCACGATGTCCGGAAACGGCCGGTTCGGCCGCGCCGATATGCTAGTCTGGCGCGATGGCGGCGACCGGCTTCACCCTTTTCGAAACGGCTCTCGGCTGCTGCGGCATCGCTTGGAGCGGGCCGGGAATCGTCGCCGTCGCCTTGCCCGAAGACGGCCCCGCTCGCATTCGCGCCCGCTTCGCGCGGAAATGGCCCGCCGCCGTCGAATCGCCGCCGCCGCCCGGCATCGCCGCCGTCGCCGGTGGCATCCAGGCCCTGCTGGCGGGCGAGGCCGCCGACCTCTCCGCTGCACTGCTCGATTTCGACGAAATCGGCGCGTTCGAGCGGCGGGTCTATGCGATCGCCCTGACGATCCCGCCGGGCGAAACGCTGACCTATGGCGAGATCGCCGCCCGGCTCGGCGACAAGGCTCTGTCGCGCGCCGTCGGCCAGGCGCTCGGCCGCAATCCCTTCCCCATCGTCGTGCCGTGCCACCGCGTGCTGGCGTCGGGCGGCCGGACCGGCGGATTCTCAGGCCCGGGCGGGGTTTCGACCAAGTTCCGCCTGCTCGGGATCGAACGCGTACATGGCCGCGAGGAAAGCCTGTTTTCCGCCGTCGGCGGGCTGGCCCTCCAGCCCGCGCCGCGCCGCTGAAGGGCGTCCGCGTTATTGCGGACTTGAGTATTGCCGCGATCCGGACGACAAGGCCGCCGTCCATGGCCGACCGTCCCCCCAGTGCCGAACAGGATATCGCCCGCGAGGCCGGGTCGCGTCCGAAGTCCCGCGATCTCGTACCCCTGCGAGCTTTGGCGCCGTTCCTGAAGCCCTATCGCGGACGCATTGCGTTCGCGTTGGTCGCGCTAGTTGCGGCGGCCGCCGCGATGCTGATCCTGCCGATGGCCGTGCGCTCAATGATCGACCACGGCTTCTCGCGCGACAGCGCCGCCTTCATCGATTCCTACTTCATCGCCATGATCGGCGTCGCGGCGCTGCTCGCCGTCGCCTCGGCCGTGCGGTTCTTCTACGTCACCTGGCTCGGCGAGCGCGTCGTCGCCGACATCCGCCGCGCCGTCTACAGCCACGTCCTCACGCTGTCGCCAACCTTCTTCGAAACGACGCGCACCGGCGAGGTGCTCTCGCGCCTGACCGCCGACACGACGCTGGTCCAGACCGTCGTCGGCTCTTCGCTGTCGATGGCGATGCGCAACATCGTCATGCTGATCGGCGGTACCGTCATGCTGCTGCTGACCTCACTGCAGTTGACCGGCCTGACGCTGTTGCTGGTGCCGGCTATCGTTGTGCCGCTCATCGTCTTCGGCCGCCGCGTGCGCGGCCTTTCGCGCGACTCGCAGGACCGCATCGCCGACGCGTCCGCCTACGCCAGCGAAACGTTGAACGCCGTGCAGACCGTGCAGTCCTTCGCTCACGAGGATCATGATCGCGCGGCGTTCGGCGGCGCGGTCGAGAACTCGTTCGCCACCGCCCGCCGCCGCATCAGCGCCCGCGCCATGATGACCGCTTCGGTGATCTTCCTCGTCTTCGCCGGCATCGTCGGTGTGCTGTGGGTCGGCGCGCGCCTCGTGCTCAGCGGCGACATGAGCGCGGGTGAGCTCAGCCAGTTCGTCCTCTACGCCGTGCTCGTGGCCGCCTCGGTCGGCGCGGTGTCGGAAGTGTGGGGCGACATCCAGGCGGCTGCCGGCGCGGCCGGGCGCTTGTCGGAACTCCTCTCCGCGCGGCCGGACATCGCGACGCCGGCGAACCCGGTCGCGCTTCCCGCGCCCCTCGCCGGCGCAATCGGCTTCCGCGATGTGGTCTTTCGCTATCCTTCGCGCCCCGACGTCTCGGCGCTCGACGGCTTCTCGATGGAGGTGAAGCCGGGCGAGACCGTCGCGCTGGTCGGCCCGTCGGGAGCGGGAAAGACGACGGTCTTCCAGCTGCTGCTACGCTTCTACGACCCGCAGGCAGGCGTCATCTCGATCGACGGCATCGACATCGCCGCCGCCGATCCGCGCGCCGTGCGCGGCCTGATCGGGCTGGTGCCGCAGGAGACGGTGATCTTCTCAGGCTCGGTCGCCGACAACATCCGCTACGGCAAGCCCGGCGCCACCGACGCCGAGGTCGAGGCCGCAGCCCGGGCCGCTCAGGCGCACGAATTCATCGCCCGCCTGCCGGACGGTTACGCGACGCTGCTGGGCGAGCGCGGCACGACGCTCTCGGGCGGCCAGCGCCAGCGCATCGCCATCGCCCGCGCCATTCTGAAGAACCCGCCTATCCTGCTGCTCGACGAGGCGACGAGCGCCCTCGACGCGGAATCGGAACGCGCGGTGCAGGTTGCGCTCGAAGGGCTGATGAAGGACCGCACGACGCTCATCATCGCCCACCGCCTGGCGACCGTGCAGCGCGCCGACCGCATCATCGTTCTCGACGCGGGCAAGGCCGCCGCCATGGGCCGTCACCGCGAACTGGTCGCGCAGGGCGGGCTTTACGCCCACCTCGCCAATCTGCAATTCCCCTCCGTCGTCGCGATGTAGCGTCCTCGTCCGCGCCTCAGGGCTCGGTCAGCTTGAACTCGATCCGCCGGTTCCTGGCATAGGCCTCGTCCGTCTCGGCTGTGTCGACCGGGCGCTGGTCGCCGAACCCGGTCGCCGCGAGGCGGTTGGCCGGCACGCCCATGGCGACGAGGAAGCGCACCACCGCGATCGACCGCGCCGCCGACAGATGCAGGTTTGAGGGAAATTCCGGCGTGCTGATTGGACGCTTGTCGGAATGGCCGTCGACCCGCAGCACCCAGTCGATGTCCGCCGGGATCTCGCCCATGATCTCCTTCAGCGCGTCCGCGAGGGCAGAGAGATCGCTGCGCGCCTGCTCGGACAACTCCGCCGAATTCACCGCGAACAGGACCTCGGACTGGAAGACGAAGCGGTCGCCGGAGATTTTGATGTCCGGCCGGTCGGCGAGGATCTCCTTCAGCCGGCCGAAGAACTCGCTGCGATAGTCGGCCAGCTCCTTCACCTTCTCGGCGAGCGCCTCGTTCAGACGCCGGCCTAGATCCTCGATCTCGACCTGCGCGTCCCTGTTCTTGGCTTCCGAGGCGCCCAGCGCTTCCTGCAGCGCCAGCAATTGCAGCCGTAACTGCTCGACCTGCTGGTTGAGGAGCGCAAGCTCCGCCTCGGCGTCGGTCAGCGCCGCGCCGGTCTGTTCCAGCGCCGCCTTGGCGGCGGCGGCCTCTGCGGCGCGGGCTTCCGTTTCGGCCAGCGTCGCGCGGAGCTTGTTCATTTCGGCGGTCAGGTCGGCTTCGGATTTCTTAACCAGGCCAAGCTGATTGGCGAGATCGGCAATGCGGTCGCGCAGCGCGTCAATGGTAGCGTCGCGGCTGTTCAGCTGCTGGCCGAGGAAATATTGGCCCAGCATGAAGATCGACAGCATGAAAGTGATAACCAGGAGCAGCGTCGACAGCACGTCGACGAAGCCCGGCCAGTAGTCGAAGGGTCCGCGCGATCGCGTCCGGGCGGCCATGCGCTCAGGCCTTCTGCCGGTCGCCCATCGCCGCGAGGGTGCGGCCGAGCAGTTTCACTTCCTGGCGCAATTCCTGGACGAAGGCGTCGCGCCCGGCCGTCTGTTCCTGGGCCAGCGCCCGCATCGCGCTTTCCAGGCCACGCAGGGCCGTCGCGATCTCGGCGCCGCCGTTCTCGCCGCCCGCCATGCGCCGTTCCTCTAGGCGGACCAGCGTCCGTTCGAGGTTTTCCAGGTTTTCGGCCGTCTGCTCGAGCAGCGCCGTGACATAGGCCGGGGCGGAGGCATCGCCCGATTCCAGCACCGCCGAGGATGCGCTGCCGAGGCGCGTGACCGTCGACATCCACTCCTCCAGCGCATTGTAGAAGCGGTTCTGCGCCTGCCCCGACTGGAGGTCGAGGAAGCCGAGGATCAGCGATCCGGCGAGGCCGAAGAGCGACGACGAGAACGCCGTGCCCATGCCCGAAAGCGGTCCCTCGAGCCCGGCGCGCAACTGGTCGAAGGCGATCGCCCCTTCGCTGCCCGTCGGCAGGCTGCGGATCGTGTTCGCCACCGAATCGACCACCAGGATCAGGCCCCAGAAGGTGCCGAGCAGGCCGAGAAAGACGAGCAGGCCCGTCATGTAGCGGGCGATGTCGCGGCTTTCGTCGAGCCGCGCCTGGACGCCGTCCAGAATGGAACGCGCCGCCGGCACGGTCAGGCTGAGCCTCCCGCGGCTGTCGGCCAGCATGTTGGCGAGCGGCGCCAGCAGATGCGGCTGCACGCTGGTGACCGGCGACAGCGAGGGATCGGTGCGGCGCAGATTGCCCACCCAGCGTATGTCGGGCAGCAACTGCCAGACGAGGCGGTAGGCGTTGAGCACGCCGATCGCCAGCACCGCCAGGATCAGGCCGTTGAGGAACGGATTGGCGAGAAAGGCGTGCGCGACGCTCTGGATGATGAAGGCGACCGCGAGCGCCGCCAGCCCCAGGAACAGCGTCATGCGGAACAGATACGGCGCCAGCTGAAGCGTCGAGAAGGCGTACGACTTCGCACGGGCCATGCCGGGCGCTCCTCAATGGTCGACGGCGCGGACGGGCGCACGAATGCGCCGATTTCGTCGCACGATCTTGGCGAAGGTGTGGCGGCAGCGAGCGTGGACGAGTCTAGCGGCCCGTTTCCGCGACCGCCATCACGCTTTCACGGCCTTGAGGGCGCGCAGCAATTGCGGGTGGATCTCCTGGTTGCCCGCCACGATCCCGGCATGGCCGAGCACGTCGCCGCCGCCGCCCAGATCGCTCACCTGGCCGCCGGCCTCGCGCACCAGCACGATGCCGGCTGCGGTATCCCAGGAGTTGAGGCCGATCTCCCAGAAGCCCTCGTAGCGGCCGGCCGCGACATAGGCGAGATCCAGCGCCGCCGAGCCGAAGCGGCGAATGCCGGCCGAAACCTTGGTGATCGCCTCGTACTGGGCGTAGAAAAGCGGCGGATTGCCGGTCGGGCCGAGATTGAGCCCGGTGGCGAAGAGGCTCTCGGCCATGTCGCGGCGGCCCGAAACGCGCAGACGGCGCTCGTTCAGGAACGCGCCCTTGCCGCGCTCGGCGTGATAGAGCTCGTCGGTGACGGGATTGTAGATCACCCCGGCGATCACCGTGCCGGCCCGCTCCAGCCCCACCGAAATGCAGAAATGCGGCACGCCGTGGATGAAGTTCGTCGTCCCGTCGATCGGGTCGATGTGCCAGCGGTGTTCTGCGTCCTTGCCTGCGACGATCCCGCCTTCCTCCAGCACGAAGCCGAAGTCCGGGCGGGCCTTGGTCAATTCCTCGCGCAGCACCTTTTCGGTCGCCACGTCCGACTGGGTCACGAAATCGGCTGCGCCCTTGCGGCTGACCTGAAGCTGCTCGACCTCGTTGAAATCGCGCCGCACCTGGCGGGCGGCCTTGCGGACGGCGCCGACCATGACGTTCAGCGTGGCGGAGAGGACGGGCATGCGGCGGCTTTCGAGGGGGCAGGGAAGGGCGGGTTTCCTATCAGGCCGGGGCCTGCGGCTCAACGGCGCAGGAGCGACCCGTTCATCGCGCGTTGTGCGGGACGGCCCTATACGCCCTCCAGCCGCGGCATCGGGCCCGGCCAGAGGGAAGGACCAATCCATGAAGAAGTATGCACTCGCGGCTGCGCTCGCCGCCGCTCTTGCCGCCCCCGCGCTGGCCGAAGGCGGCGACATGGCGCAGCTCACCTGCGGCGAGATGTTGGCCTCCGACGCCGACAGCATCGGCGTCATCATGTTCTGGATCGACGGCTACCTGTCGCACAAGACCGGCAACACCATCATCGACGTCAAGGGCATCACGGACAACACCCAGAAGATCGCCGAATACTGCGCCGCCAACCCGACGGCCAAGGTGCTGGAGTATGTCGAGGCGGCGACCAGCCCCTAATCTCTATCCGCCTTCGGG
>ERZ761602.1732-NODE-1732-length-37935-cov-9.977033_pt1 | contig 37935 bp, 28 predicted proteins | sample MGYA00512165_ERZ761602 | MGnify/ENA primary metagenome ERZ761602 (study PRJEB28899, sample SAMN02445085) | bioreactor sludge metagenome | biome: EBPR sludge; isolation source: Thorneside wastewater treatment plant | place: Australia: Brisbane, Thorneside...
ATCGGGATCGGGCTCATGTACGGACCCATCAGGCCGCTGACGAAGGCCATCGGCAACAGCGCGGCGATCACCGTGAAGGTGGCCAGGATGGTCGGTCCGCCGACTTCGTCGACCGCCGGCGGAATCGCCTCGGCCAGCGACTTGCCGCCGAGCGCCATGTGGCGATGGATGTTCTCGACCACCACGATGGCGTCGTCGACCAGGATGCCGATCGAAAAGATCAGCGCGAACAGGCTGACGCGGTTGATCGTGAATCCCAGGAAGTACGACGCTGCGAGCGTCAGCGCCAGCGTCAGCACGACCGCGGTGCCGACCACGATGGCCTCACGGCGGCCGAGCGCAAACAGCACCAGCAGCACCACCGAGAGCGTCGCGAACACCAGCTTCTGGATCAGCTTCTGCGCCTTGTCGGTGGCGGTCTGGCCGTAGTCGCGGGTGATCTCCACTTCGATGCCGTCGGGAATCACCGTGCCGCGCAGCGCCTCGATGCGGCGGCTGACGGCGCGGGTGATGTCGGCGGCATTGCTGCCCGGCTGTTTGGCGATGGCGATGGTGACGGCGGGCGTTACACCGGTGGCCGGTCCCCCATGTTTGCTGCTGTGCCACACGTAGTGCTGCGGCAGATCGCCGCCGCCGGTGACCGTGGCCACATCGGACAGATACACCGGCTGGCCCTTGCTGAGGCCGATCACCAGCTCGCCGACCTCGCTGGCGTCGCGCAGGTAGCTGCCGGCGGTCAGCGGAATCTCGCGATTGTCGCCGACGCGGGCGCCGGCCTGGGCAACCTGGTTGGCAGCGGCGAGTGCGCCGCTGATGTCGGCGGCGGTCAAGCCATAGGCGGCCATGCGCGTGGCGTCGAGTTCGACCAGCGCCGCGCGCTCGGGCGCACCGATGGTATTGACGCCACGGGTGCCGGGCACGCGCTTGATTTCGGCTTCCAGCGTGTGCGCGACCTCGCCAAGTTCGGTGGCGCCGCGTTCGGGGTCGTCGCTCCACAGTGTCAGGCTCATCACCGGCACGTCGTCGATGCCCATCGGTCGGATCAACGGCTGACCGACGCCAAGGCCCGGCGGCACCCAATCCTGGTTCGAATAGACCTGGTTGTACAGGCGCACGATGGCGTCGCGACGCGGTTCTCCGACGATGAACTCGACGGTGATTGCGGCGACGCCGGGGCGACTGACCGAATAAACGTGCTTGACGCCCTCGATCTCCGAGAGTTTTTGTTCCAGCGGAAAGGCCACCAGGTTTTCGACGTCGGCTACTGCGGCGCCGGGAAAGGGCACGAAGACATTGGCGAAGGTGACCTCGATCTGCGGTTCTTCCTCGCGTGGCGTGATCAGCGTGATCGCCAGACCAAGCAGCAGGCCGGCGAGCGCCAGGATCGGCGTCAGCGCATTGCTCTGGAATGCCCTGGCGATGCGTCCGGAAAAGCCGAGTTGCTCAGTCATGGCGGCTGGCGACCAGAGCGGCGGCTGCGGCCAGCGGATCGGTGGCGATGCGCTCGCCGACCTTGAGCCCGCTCAGCACTTCGAGACGGTCGCCAAAACGATGGCCGAGGCGCACCTGGCGCAGGCTGAGACGTTCGCCATCGACGACATAGATCGCGCTGACTTCGCTGCGTCGGACCAGCGCGCTCGACGGCACCAGCACGCTTTCCGCCTCGCCGACCACGAAGGCAACCTTGGCGGTCATGCCCGGGTGCAAACCGGTCTCTTCTTCGGGCAGTTCCACGCGCACCTTGAAACTGTGCGACTGCGCGTCGGCGTAGGGAAACACGATGACCTCGCGTGCCGGCACGCGACGCTCGCCGAGCAGCAAAGTGGCCTGCTTGTGCTCGCGGATTGCCGCGACGTCGCTTTGCGGAATCTCCACCGCCAGACGCAGTTGCCCGAGCGACAGTCCGGAAATCAGCGGCTGGCCCGGACGCACGGTCTCGCCGATTTGCACGTGGCGCGCAGTCACGATGCCGGTGAACGGCGCCTTGATGACCGTGTAGTCGACCTGTTCACCAGCGCCGCTGACGGCGGCGCGCGCGGCCTCCAGCGCCGCGCGCGCCGAGTCGCGTTTGGCCGTGGCCTGATCCAGTTGCGCCTTGGCCACGAGCTTGCGTTGGTAAATGTCGGCGATCCGCGAGTATTCGGCTTCTGCCTCGCGCGCGGCAGCCTGCGCGGCAGTCAACTGCGCCTGCGCCTGTCGGCTGGCCGAGCGTTGCTCGACATCGGTGAAGCGCACCACCACCGCTCCGGCAGTGACATAGTCGTCCACGTCGAACGGCAATTCGAGCACACGTCCGCCGGTCTGCGCCGACAGCGTGGCTTGGTTGACCGCTTCCACGACACCGTCCCAGATGCGCTCGCGCGCGGCGCGTTCCGGCGCGATCGTCAGCGTCGCCAGTTCCGGCAAGGGCTTGGCAGCGACCGCCGGTGGTTCGCTGCTGCCGCAAGCAGCGAGCTCAAGCAGCGCCATCGTCAGGGTCGTCAATTTCCAGTTCATGTCAGCGGAATGCCTGACCGCTGGAGAAGCCAGCCTTTTTCAGGATTATCGCCAGCGGGCAGAAGCCGGTGAACGACGCCTGCAACAGGTTCAGTCCGACAAAGGCGGTCAGCAACAACCACCATGGCGACACCCAATGGGCCAGGGCCACACTCAGCAGCACAACGAAGCCGGCGAAGGCCATCACGACGCGGTCGATGTTCATGGTGAACTCCTTGTGTTAGATAGTGCTAATATAGCTATTCCTAATGTGAAGTCAAGGCCGGGAAGGACTCGAGCACCGGTCGCCCGAAGGTTCGCGATCCACGGGCCGATTCAGCTTGGGTAGGTACAGACTTGTCTGGACGCTGTTCCCTCGCTCTGGGCCGAATCGTTCAGACAAACCCGGACCCTTCAGCAGCCACGGCGGAAGCGTCCAGACAAGTCTGGACCCACCAGGGCTCACGCCGGGCAAATCGCAGGCTGCGCTCATGCCGCCAATGCCGGCGCGACATGCGAGCCAGCGGCCCGCACGCTATATAATTTCATGCTAATTTAGACATTAGACAGATTGCTGATGGTAGTGCCGATGGACTCGACGATGCTTGATCTCGAACAGATGCGGGCCAGCGCCGGCGCTGCCGCCCGCCTGTTGAAGGCGATGGCGAACGAGCACCGCCTGCTGGTGTTGTGCCATCTGCTGGAAGGGGAGCGCTCGGTGGGGCAACTCAACGCGGAACTCGACCTCAGCCAGTCGGCGTTGTCGCAACACCTCGCAGTGCTGCGCGAGGACGAACTGGTCGCGACCCGGCGCGAGTCGCAGACGATCTACTACCGTGTCGCCAGCGATGCGGTGGCGGCGGTACTGGCTGCATTGCATGGCATTTACTGCGCCGCGCCAGCGAGCAGGCCCCGCGCCTAGTGTGCGCAAAGCGGGCCGATGCGACCGGCACGGCATGGCGGCGGCTGAGTACGATGGCGTTCGGTTCAGCGACCGGTGTGAGAAATTCACGTCAGCCAAGGTAGCATCCGCGCGGTCGTCGATCAGGCTGAACCCATGATGCACGCCCGAAATCTCTCCACTCGCGCCGGCCGAAGGCTCGGGCGTGCGCTGCTCATGATGGCGGCTCTGTGCCTGGCGATGACTGCGGCGCACGCCGACAGCGAGAAACACCCGGGCATGAACGCGCTGGTCGATGAAGTGGCCGCCGGCGACGCCGAGCGGGCGACCGAACTGCGCGCCTTGCTGAACAGCGCGACCTACCAGCCGGCGATCATCGAGGCAATAAGCCGGCCGGCCGAGGGAGTCAAACCCTGGTTCGAATACCGCAAGATCTTCATGACCGAGGCGCGCATCGCCGGCGGGGTCGAATACTTCGAGCAGCATCGCGAATTGTTGACCCGCGTCGAAGCGGCGCACGGCGTACCGGCCGAATACATCGTCGCCATCGTCGGCGTCGAGACTTTTTACGGCCGCATCATGGGCAAGTGGAAGGTGCTCGACGCGCTGACCACGCTCGGCTTGTATTACCCGCCGCGGGCGCCGTTCTTCCGCGGCGAACTGGTGCGTTTCCTCAATCTGCCGCTCGAACGTGGCATCCAGCTCGATCTGACCAGTGTCCAGGGCTCCTACGCTGGCGCCATGGGCCTGGGGCAGTTCATGCCGACCAGTTTCGTCAAATGGGCGCTCGATGAAAACGCCGATGGTCGCATCGATCTGTGGAATTCGCCGGACGACGCGCTGGCCAGCGTGGGCAATTACCTGCGCGACCATGGCTGGGAGAAGGGCGCGCCGGTGACATGGCCGATGGTGCCGGGCCCAGGTGCGCGGCGCCTGCGCGATACCGGTCTGGACCCGATCTTTCCGCTGAGCCAGTTGGTCGAATGGGGCTACCAGCCGGCCGCCGACGCCGCCATCGCGCCGGACCGGTCGAGCAACCTGCTCACCCTGGAGGTTGCCGACAACGATTACGGCTACTTCGCGATCTTTGGCAATTTCCGTGTGATCACGCGCTACAACCGCTCGCCGATGTACGCGATGGCGGTACACGAACTGGCGCAGGCGATCCGCGAGCGCACTGGCGGGACGTTGCAGTGATTTCGCGGGTCGGGCGAATTGCGCTGTTGATGTTGTTGCTGCTGCTGGTCGCGTGCGGTTCGCGTGGCCGCGAGCGCCCTTCGGAACCCGGAGCAGCGCCGACGACGCACCGCTACGAGCCTCTCGATGGCCCGCCAAACGTGCCCTTCGACGTCGATTCCCTGCCGCAGCCGGTGCCGAAGGATGAGCCGCTGGCGCGATACGGCAACCACTCGCCCTACGAGGTGTTCGGCAAGCGTTATCAGGTGTTGCCGCGCAGCGCCGGCTACGTCGAACGCGGTACCGCGTCGTGGTACGGCACCAAGTTCCACGGCCGCCTGACCAGTACCCGCGAGCCCTACGACATGTACCAGTTCACCGCCGCGCACAAGACGCTGCCATTGCCGAGTTACGCGCGGGTCACGCGCCTCGACAATGGCAAGAGCGTCGTCGTGCGCATCAACGATCGTGGTCCTTTCGTCGGTACGCGCCTGATCGACCTGTCCTACGCAGCGGCGGTCAAGCTGGGTATGCATCTGACCGGCACGGCGCCAGTCGAGGTGCGCGTGTTGCACGCCAGCGATGATGTGAATGCGCAGAGGCCGGCGCTGCCGCAGCCCGCTCGGGCGCCGCTGGTAAGCTCGGGTGGCGACATCTATGTCCAGGTGGCGGCGTTCAGCGCGCGTGCCAACGCCTTCGAATATCGTCGGCGCCTGCTGGCATCCGGCTTCGACGACGTGCGCGTGTTCACGGCGCGTACCGATCGCGGTCGCGTCTGGCGCGTACGCGTCGGGCCTCTGGAATCGCTGGAGCGGGCCGAACGCATGCGCGCGCGCCTGCATTCGGGCGGTTTTGGTGATGCCAAGGTGCTGCGGGAGCCATGATGTCCCGTGTTAACACGCCTCCACTGGGGATGCGTTAGCGTCTCGCGAAATCTTCCGATCGAAGTCGCTCGTGGATCTGCGCTTCGAGTTCACCCTCAACGATCCGGTCTCCACCTTGAGCCCGGTCGGTGGTCGCGGTCGCCGCTGCCGCCGTCATTGATGCCCTCTGCCTGATGAAAATTCTGCAATCGATACTGTTCCTGTTGCTTTCGGGCGCGCTCCACGCACAAACGCCGTTGCCGCAGCCGTCGATGCCCAAGCCCGCGCCGACGCCGGTTGTGGTGCCGGATCCACCCACCCTGCCGGTCAAGTCGGCGATCCTGATCGAATACGCCAGCGGGCAGGTGATTGCCGAGCAGGCAGCCGACGAGCGCGTCGAGCCGGCCAGCATCACCAAGGTCATGGCTGCCTATGTGCTGTTCCACGAGCTGCGCGCCGGCCGGCTCAAGCTCGACGACAAGGTGCGCATCAGCGAGAACGCCTGGAAGGGCGGGCTGGGTGGTTCGCGCATGTTCATCAACGTCAACAGCGAGGTCGCTGCCAAGGACCTGCTGCTCGGGATGATCGTGCAGTCCGGCAACGACGCCACCATCGCGCTGGCCGAGCACCTGGCGGGGACCGAAGCCGGTTTCGTGCAGCAGATGAACGCGCATGCCCAGCGCATCGGCATGAAGAACTCGAACTTCACCAACTCTCCCGGGCTGCCGGGTCCCGAACACTATTCGACCGCGCGCGACATCGCGTTGCTGTCGCGCACGATGATCGCCGAGTTTCCGGAGTACTACGCCTGGTACGCCACCCCCGAGTACACCTTCAACGGCATCCGCCAGTACAACCGCAATGCGCTGTTGCGCCGCGACGAAAGCGTCGACGGCATCAAGACCGGCCACACCGCGTCCGCCGGCTATTGCCTGGCGAGCTCGGCGCTGCGCGGCGAGATGCGCCTGATCGCGGTGGTGATGGGCAGCAAGTCCGAGGAAACCCGCGCGCAGGAGAGTCAGGCGCTGCTCAACTACGGCTTCCGCTTCTACGAGACGCACAAGCTCTACAGCAAGGGGCAGGCTCTGGCGCAGCCCAAGCTGTGGAAGGGTGAGGTCGAAAGCGTCGAGCTGGGTGTGGCCGAGGATGTGCTGATACTGATCCCCAAGGGCAAGTACGACCAGTTGCAGGCGCGCATGAACCTGCCGTCGCTGCTGATAGCGCCGGTGGCCGCGGGCCAGAGCGTGGGCAAGGTGCAGGTTTCGCTGGATAAAAAGGTCCTGGTGGACCAGCCGCTGGTGGCGATTGCCGATGCCCCGGAAGGCGGGCTCTGGAGGCGCATGGTCGACGGCTTCTGGCTGTGGTTCGAGGACGACGAGGAACCGGCCAGGTGAGCGAACCCGTGGACGCGGAGGTCAACCAGCGTGGTTTGCTGTTTCCGACCGACCATGTACTGATCGCGATGGGACCGCCGCACGCGGCGTTTCGCGAGTCCCTTGAGCAGGCCCTGGTTGCCGCCGGCGCGCGGCGCACCGCCAACCCGGTCGAGTTCCGCCTCAGTCGCGCCGGTCGCTACCAGTCGGTGCACATCGAGGTGCACGTCGACAGCCGCGAGGAACTGGAAGCGCTGTATCGGGTGATCAAGGCGCACCCGGACGTCGTTTATCGGCTGTAGGGTAGAACCCGCGCAGCGGATTCCACCGCGGGTGGCGGCGATCTCGAAAAGGTGGAATCTCCGCCGGTGCCAGAGGTTCTACCCTCGATGAAACTTTTCACCCCTCGTGCCGGTCCGACTGCGACCGCTTTCTCGTCTAACGCCTTCATGCCTGCAGAATCCGCCGTCGATTTCGCCCGCTGCGCCGAGGCACGTTGGCTGATGCTGGCGGCCTGTCTGCTGTTGCCCGGGCTGGCCAGCGCAATCGACGAGTCCGACCTGCTGCCGGTCGAACAGGCGTTTGCGCTGAGCGCCGCAGCGCCGAGCCGCGACACCGTCGAGTTGCACTTCGCGATTGCCGAAGGCTACTACTTGTATCGCCATCGGCTCGGCGTCGCGGTGGTCGGCGGACAACCCGGGCTGGATCCGTTTTCGGTCCCGGATGGCGTGCGCAAGGTCGACGAGTTCTTCGGCGATGTCGAGACCTACCGGCAGTCGCTGACGTTGACCCAGATGCTGCCGGAGCTTGCCGCCACGACCACCTCGCTGGAGTTCGAGGTGAAGTATCAGGGCTGCGCCGATATCGGCATCTGTTATCCACCGCAGCGCATGCGGATCGCGGTCGCACTGCCCGCTACCCGCGTGGCGCCGGCGACGATTCCGAACGCATGGATCAACGGCGCCCCGAAGGTCGAGGGCATGAGCCTCGGATTGCCCGGACACGCCGGATCTCAGGACGCGTTGCCCGAGGACGAGGCGTTCCGCTTCGAGGCGATCGCCACCGATCCGGGCCGCGTGCTGGTGCGCTTCACCATCGCGCCGGGTTATTACCTGTATCGCGACAAGACGCGCTTTCGCACCGATGCGGCCGGCGTACGCCTGCTGGCGCCGCAGTGGCCGCCGGCGCAGACCCACACGGATGCGCATTTCGGCGAGGTCCAGGTGTACTTCGAGTCGATCGAGGTGCCGCTGCCGGTCGCCCGTGACGGCACAGCGGCGCAGTCGATCCAGATTGATGCGGAATACCAGGGCTGCAAGGACCAGGGTATCTGCTATCCGGTGATGCGGCGCTCGCTGATGCTCGAACTGTCGGCGGGAAAAGGCGCCGACGACGCGCAGGGCAACAGGCACGAGGGCACGGTCGGCGCGGACGGCGCTGGCGAGCCGCCGATGGGCATCGCGCTGGCGTTGCTGTTCGCGCTGCTTGGCGGCCTGGTGCTGAACCTGATGCCGTGCGTGCTGCCGATACTCTCGCTGAAGGCGCTGGGACTGGCGAAAGGCGGGCATGGATCAGGCTACGCGAGGCGCCATGCGATCTGGTACACGGCGGGCGTGCTGGTGTCGTTCGCGGTGCTCGGCATGGCCATCCTCGCGTTGCGCAGCGGTGGCGCCGCCCTCGGCTGGGGCTTCCAGTTGCAGCAACCGGCGTTCGTTGCGCTGCTGGTCTACATCATGCTGGCGATCGGGCTGTCGATGTCCGGCGTCGTTGCGTTCGGAGCCTCGTGGGGTGGACTCGGCCACACCCTGACCGAGGACGAAGGCGCCAAGGGCGCGTTCTTCACCGGCGTTCTCGCCTGCGTGGTCGCCAGTCCGTGTACCGCACCATTCATGGGCGGTGCGCTGGCCTACGCCATGGCACAGCCAGCGGCGCTGGCGCTGTCGATCTTCCTCGCGCTCGGCTTTGGCCTGGCGTTGCCGTTCTTGCTGATCGGTTTCATCCCGGCGCTGGCAGATCGGCTGCCGCGGCCGGGGGCGTGGATGGAGACGCTGAAGCAGGCGCTGGCGTTCCCGATGTATCTCACCGGCGTCTGGTTGTTGTGGGTGCTCGGACATCAGGTCGGCATGGACGGCGCCGGGGCCGTGCTCGCCGGCGGCGTGGCGCTGGCGATGGCGCTGTGGTGGTTCGAACGCCAGCGCCAGCATTCGCGACTACGCCGTTGGGCGCTGGTGTTGCTGTTGCTGGCGGTCGCCGCCTGGCCCTTGCGTTTTGTTGCCGGCCTGGACGCCTCGGCCATCAGCAGCCGCGGCGCGGCGCTCGACGTGTCCGAGGTCTACAGCGTCGAACGTCTCGCCGCGCTGCAGGCCGAGAAACGTCCGATTCTGGTCAACATGACCGCCGACTGGTGCGCCACCTGCAAGGTCAACGAGCGTCTGGTGCTGTCCACCGAGCGTTTCCGCGCGGCGCTGGAAACCAGCGGCGCGGCCTACCTGAAAGGTGACTGGACCAACGAAGATCCGGCGATCACCGCATTCCTGCAGCGCTTCAAGGCCGTCGGAGTGCCGCTGTATGTGGTGTTTCCCGCCAATGGCGGCGTGCCGCGCGTATTGCCGACATTGTTGACCCACGGCACCGTCGACGACGCGCTGAGGTGGGCGGTGGCGCCATGAGCTGGCGCTCGCAACTGGCGATCGTGGCGCTCGCGATTGCGGCTGGCGCTGCCGGGCTGTGGGCGGGGAATGTCTGGTTCGGGCTCAATCCACCGCCCGGCAGCGTCGCCATCGGCGAGCCCGCGATCGAATTCGAATTGCCGACGCTGGACGGCGGCAGCGCTTCGCGTTCCAGTTTTGCCGGGCGCGTCCAGGTGCTGAATTTCTGGGCGCCGTGGTGCGCACCCTGCCGACGCGAGATTCCTGTGTTGCAGGCGCTACGCGAGGAGTACGGCCAGGACCGCGTCGAAGTGCTGGGCATCGCCCTCGACGAGCCGGATGCGGTGCGCAATTACGTCGGCGAGATGGGCATCGACTACCCGGTGCTGCTGGCGTCGATGAGCGACTTCGCGCTGATGCGCGCCTACGGCAACGACCGCGACGCGCTGCCGTTCACCGTGATCGTCGACGCTGCCGGGCGCGTGCGCCGGCGCAAACTCGGCGAGTACCACGAGGCCGACCTGCGCGCGGACATCGAGGCGGCGCTGGCGAACTGATGCTTTGGTGGGTCCAGACTTGTCTGGACGCTCTTGCTCTCGCTCTTGCTGTCGTGGGTCCAGACTTGTCTGGACGCTCCTGCTCTAGCTCTTGCTGTCGTGGGTCCAGAATTGTCTGGACGCTCCTGCTCTGCCCAACAGAAGCGTCCAGACAAGTCTGGACCTACAAGAGCTTACATCTCCAGACAAGTCTGGACCTACAAGAGCTTACATCTCCAGACTGCGTCTCGCGATGACTTCGCCGGCGCGCAGCGTCAGGCGTTCGGAATAGTCGCCGCTGAGTGCTGCGTACGGATCGTGGCTGCGGACCAGGGTCAAATCAGCGCTGCGGCCGACCGCGATGTGGCCGACGTCGGGCAGGCCAATGACCGCGGCCGCCAGCGTCGACACCCGCGCCACGGCGTCGCCGAGCGGTTCGTCGAGGTGCGCGGCGAGCATGCCGTCGCGCAACACGGCCAGTGGGTCGAGTGCGCCCCACGGCACGAACATGTCCTGGCTGTTGTCGCCGCCAAGAACGACATCGACGTCGGCACGCACCAGTGCGTTGATCGGCGTCACTCCGCGCCAATACGGCGTATCGCCGCAGTCGCGATCCTGCAGATGCAGATTGGCTACCGGCAGTCCGACGACGCTCAATCGATGGTCGGCGGCGCGCCGTGCCAGCAGGTCGATTTCCTGTGGCTCGCAACGGCTGAGGCTGCACAGGTGGCTGAGATTGATGCGCCCGGCGAACGGGCGCCGGTCCAGGCGTTCCAGCAACGCACGCAGGCCATCGGCACGGCCATGGTTGTTCTCGTCGATGTGCACATCGAGGTCCAGTGCGTAGTTTTGTGCCAGATCGACGGCGCGTTCCACATTGGCCGCCAGATCGCTATCCACATAGAACACCGGTCCGAGCAGCGCGGCGTGTTCGGCACACAATCGACCCAGTCGTTCGCCGTGGCGCCCTGCCAGCTTGCCGCTGCCGAGGCTGGCGACCGCCTGCAACCGGATGCGACCTTCCCATTCGCGGCGCAGTTCGCGGAATACATCCCAGCACGGTTGCAGCCGGTCAGGCTGGCTGTCGATGTGCGTGCGCAACGCCACCACGCCATGACTCCACGCCAGTTGCAGGGCGCGCAACATGCGTCCGCGCGCATCGGCGTGAGTCCAGCCCTGCGCTCGGTCGCGCTCGATCGCGGCGCGCGCGCCTTCGAAATCATGCAAAGGGTTGGCGGCCCGCGCGCGCAGGAAGGCCTTGTCGATGTGGGTGTGCGCTTCGACCAGCGGCGGAAATCCGATCCAGTCGCTGTGTGCGGCTGCCCTGGACGGACGCAGGCTTGCCACATTGCCGGCGTCATCCAAAGCCAGATCGGCCAGCGCAAAGCCGTCGCGATCGAACACGAATCCGGAGCTGTCGAGCAGTGCCGCTCGCGGCACGCGCACGCCGTCAAGCGGTAACGGTGAGGTGAAGGTGAGGGTGTTCATGAACCCGAGTATGCCGGGTGCGATGTGCGTCAGGATGGACCTGTGCCTGGTGCAGGAGCGTGCCTTTGACCGGGGACGCAAAGGACGCAAAGGTCGCAAGGACCGCAAATGCCAAGCCATCCGGCATTCAATTCTGGCCTCGGATTTCCTTTGCGTCCTGTGCGTCTTATACGACCAGAAATACAGGCTGCAGCCTTGCGCGGAAACGCGAGCAAATTCGGCGCGTGTTGCACCAAAGCAACAAATGTGGCGTTAACACCAATTTAATTTTTGACCGGGACGCAACAAATGGATATGTTCGCCCCGTTTTCGCGATTGAGACGGCCTTCAGTGATCTATCAGACAGACTGGCAACATCGCCGCAGCGCCGCTCGCCGTCAGGCCGTCCGTCATCATTTTCTGCAGCGCCCGGTGCGACTCAAGCCACTGGCCCGCCTGCGCCACACGCTGTTGAATGCATTTGAGACCCTGTTGTTCGGTCATTCCTCAAAACGGCGACTGACACTGGCCGGGGCCACCGCTGGATTGGTGGTGCTGGCGGGCATGGTCGTGGTGCCGGTGTTTGCCAGCGTTACCCGTCCCGACCCTGTCGCGACGCAGTTGACGGTTCCATTGGAGCTGCCGCCGGTCGAACTCACCGAAACGGCCATCCCGGCCCCGGTCAGTGCGCTGGAATCCGACCTGTATCTTGCCAGCGACGCCGAAGCAGGCTGGCAAGTGGTCACGGTGCGGCGCAACGAAACCCTGGGCAACATTTTCGGCCGGCTGGGTATTTCGTCGACGTTGATGCATCGCCTGCTCGACGAAAGCGATAGCGTGCGCGCGCTGACCCAGATCCACCCCGGCGACCAGATCGCCTTCCGCATTCCGCAGCAGGGCGTGTTGACCGCGCTGCAGTTCGACCGCAGCGAAAGCGAGCGCATCCTGATCGAGATCGATGACGGCAAGGTCAGCGAAAGGGTCATCGAACGGCAGCTCGAGCGCCGCACCCAGTACGGCAGCGCGGTGATCACCAGTTCGCTGTTCGGTGCCGGCGACGCGGCCGGCATCAGCGACCAGCAGTTGATGCGTCTGGCCGAAGTATTCAACTACGACATCGACTTCGCTCAGGACCTGCGCGAGGGCGACCGCTTCGCGGTGGTCTACGAGTCGATCTACCGCGACGGCGTCAAGCTGCGCGATGGCGACATTCTCGCCGCGGTGTTCGTCAATCAGGGCAAACGCTTCGAAGCCTTCCGGTTTGCCGGCAGCGATGGCCGCAGCGATTTCTTCAGCGCCGATGGGCGCAGCTTGCGCAAGGCCTTCATCCGCACGCCGGTCGAGTTCACGCGTATCTCCAGCCGCTTCTCGTCGGCACGCAAGCATCCGATCCTCGGACGCGTTCGCGCCCACAAGGGCGTCGATTACGCCGCGCCCACCGGAACGCCGATTCGTGCCGCGGGTACCGGCACGGTGACGTTCGTCGGCACCAAGTCCGGCTGGGGCCGCACCATCGAAATCCAGCATGGCCGCGACACGTCGACGCTGTACGGCCACATGTCGCGGTTTGCCAAGGGCGTGACCCGCGGCCAGAAGGTGCAGCAGGGCGAGGTGATTGGCTACGTCGGCATGAGCGGGCTGGCAACCGGCCCACACCTGCATTACGAATTCCGCGTCAAGGGTGTGCATCGCGACCCACTGTCGATCGACTTGCCCAAGGGCGATCCGTTGACCGGCGCCGATCTCGCGGCGTTCAAGAAGGCCCATGGCAATTACGCCCTGGCGCTGGCAGTCGTTGAGGACCAGGCGCTGGCAGTCGTTCGCTGATCGCTGCCGGGTGACTGCGCCAGTGGACCGGCAGCTCCTGTTCCTCGGGCTGATCTCGGGCACCAGCGCCGATGGCATCGATGCGGCGCTGGTGCGTTTCGATGCTGGAATCGCACTGCTCGCTGCACGTACTTTTGCCTATCCGGCAGCGCTGCGCGAGCGCCTGCTGGCGCTGATGCACAACGACCATCTGGCGGTGGATGCTTTCGGTGAACTGGATGCCGAAGTCGGCGAGACCTTCGCCGCGGCCGCGCTTGAGTTGCTGCGTGAGGCGGGAATTGCCCCCGGTGAGGTGACTGCACTTGGCTCGCACGGCCAGACGGTGCGCCATCGGCCGCAGAACCCCCATCCATTCACGCTGCAGATCGGCGATCCCAACCGCATCGCCGAGCGCACCGGCATCACCACCGTGGCCGACTTCCGCCGCCGCGACATCGCCGCCGGTGGTCAAGGGGCGCCGCTGGTGTGCGCGCTGCACGCGGCACTGTTCGGCGATGCCCTTGAAGCGCGCGCGATCCTCAATCTGGGCGGCATTGCCAATTTGACGCTGCTGCAGGGCGGCCATCCGGTGCGCGGCTTCGACACCGGGCCGGCGAACTGCCTGCTCGACGGCTGGGCGCAGCGACACCTGGCGCAGCGCCACGACGAGGGCGGCGCCTTCGCCGCCAGTGGGCGCGCCAGCGCTGCGCTGCTCGACGACCTGCTCGACGACGACTACTTCAAGCGAGCCTTGCCGAAGAGCACCGGGCGCGAACATTTTCATCTGGCCTGGCTCGATGAGCACCTCGAGCGCCACCCCGACGTGACCGCTGCCGACGTCCAGGCGACGCTGCTGGACCTCTCGGCGCGCAGCATCGTCGATGCGCTTGCGCGACACGCGCCGGATACTCGCCGAGTGATTGCCTGCGGCGGTGGCGTCCACAACCAGCGCCTGATGCGGCGTCTGGCCGCCGTGCTGGGTGAGCGACTGGGACATCCATGCGAACTTGAGACCACGGCGGCGCATGGACTCGATCCGGATTTCGTCGAGGCCACGGCATTCGCCTGGCTGGCGCGCCAGACGCTCGCCGGGCTGCCCGGCAATTGCGTCGATGTGACCGGCGCCTCCGGGCCGCGCGTGCTCGGCGCCGTGTATTGCGCGCATCAGTAGCGGCGCGCACTCCGTGGTTGCCGCGGACGCGTCGCCGCAGCAAGCCGCGCTGCGCACCCGGCAATCCACGGGTTTGACGGCGATCGCCGGCAGCCACACTTTTCGCAACTTCGACATTCGCGATGCTACTGTTCCATTGCCCGCAATCCTCCCCGGCGGGTAAACTCCGCGGGGTTTCCGTTGCACAAGGCAAACGCCACAAGCGTGAACGAATCGGTCAGTGAGAGCAGGCACGATGGCGCGGTTGAAATCGTCGCCCGGCCCAATCGATCGGCTGATCCGGCAACGCTGGTGGGCGTATATGCCGCGCTTTCGGTTTCCGTATGCGCCGTGTCGCTGTTCAGTTTCATGCAGGGCAACGTGCTGGCGCCACCGTTCGCGCTGCTCGACCTGCTGCTGGTCGGTTACTGCCTGAGACTGGTGTGGCGGCGTGGGGCAGATTTCGACCGCGTCCGACTGGGTGCGGACGAGATCGCGATCGATATCCGTCGCGGTGCGGCTGAGCGCTCGGCGGTGTATCCAACGGGGTGGGCGCGAGTCTGGACCGAGCGCGATGTACGAAGTGGTGAGACATGTGTGTACGTCGGCTCGCATGGCCGGCGCACCGAGGTGGGGAGTTTCCTGGTTGCGGCTGAACGCGCGCGGCTGGAGTCCCTGATCAAGATTCGGCTCGGTCAGGCGCGCGCCAGCCCGGGTAACGACGTCATCGAAAACGCGGCAAGAGGACATATGGCATGAAGCGGTTTCTTGGGCAACTCGCCGGTAGCGGACTGGCGCTGCTCGTTTCGACGGGCGTGTGGGCCAATCCGGAACGCTGGCAGCTCAACATGACTCCGGGCGTGACCGCGAGCAGCCAGGACGTCTACCAGTTGCACATGCTGATCCTGTGGATCTGCGTCGTGATCGGCATCCTGGTTTTTGGTGCGATGTTCTACGCGATGTTCAAGTTCCGCAAATCCAGGGGTGCGGTACCGGCAACCTTCACCCACAGCACTGTCGCTGAAGTGATCTGGACGGTGATCCCGATCCTGATCCTGCTCGGCATGTCCTGGCCGGCAACCAAGACACTGGTACGCATGGCCGACACCGGCAATGCCGAGCTGACCGTCAAGATTACCGGCTACCAGTGGAAATGGCGCTACGAATACCTCGGCGAAGACGTCAACTTCATGAGTTCGCTGTCGCGCGCTGCCGATGAGGCACGCCACATCGGCTCGGGCATCGATCCCTACACCGTCGAAAACTACCTGCTGGATGTCGATCGCCCGCTGGTGATCCCGACCGGCACCAAGGTGCGCTTCGTCATTACCGCGGACGATGTCATCCATTCCTGGTGGGTGCCGGCGCTGGGCTGGAAGCAGGATGCGATCCCTGGCTTCATCAACGAGGCCTGGACCCAGGTCGACGAGCCGGGCGTGTATCGCGGCCAGTGCGCCGAGCTGTGTGGCAAGGACCATGGCTTCATGCCGATCGTGGTGATCGCCAAGCCGCGCGCCGAGTTCGACGCCTGGCTGGCCGAGCAGAAGGCCGCCAATGCTGCCCCTGGGGCCGTCGCGCAGAGCGCGCCGGTTGCACCGATCACCAAGAGCTGATCGCCCGATCGCCCCGAATTCAATCGATTATCCGGAGAACCCAGCCATGGCTCACCACGGCGATCACGCGGCCCACGCGGATCATGACGATCACGACCACAAGCCCAGCGGCTTTTTCAACCGCTGGTTCTGCGGCACCAATCACAAGGACATCGGTACGTTGTACCTGCTGTTCTCGTTGCTGATGTTCTTCATCGGCGGCGCGATGGCACTGGTGATCCGCGCCGAGTTGTTCCAGCCCGGCCTGCAACTGGTCGAGCCGGACTTCTTCAACTCGATGACCACCATGCACGCGCTGGTGATGATCTTCGGTGCGGTGATGCCGGCCTTCGTCGGTCTCGCCAACTGGATGATCCCGATGATGATCGGTGCGCCCGACATGGCGCTGCCGCGCATGAACAACTGGTCGTTCTGGATCATGCCGTTCGCGTTCATGCTGCTGCTGTCGACGCTGTTCATGGAGGGCGGTGGCCCGGCCGGCGGCTGGACGCTGTATCCGCCGCTGTCGATTCAGGGCGGCAACAACGTTTCCTTCGTGATCTTTGCGGTGCACATGATGGGCATCAGCTCGATCATGGGCGCGATCAACATCATCGCCACCATCCTCAACATGCGCGCACCGGGCATGGACCTGCTGAAGATGCCGGTGTTCGTCTGGACCTGGCTGATCACCGCTTTCCTGCTGATCGCCGTGATGCCGGTGCTGGCCGGTTCGGTGACCATGCTGCTCACCGACAAGTATTTCGGCACCAGCTTCTTCAGCGCCGCGGGCGGTGGCGACCCGGTAATGTTCCAGCACATCTTCTGGTTCTTCGGGCATCCGGAGGTCTACATCATGATCCTGCCGGCATTCGGTGTCGCTTCGGAGATCATCCCGACCTTCGCGCGCAAGCCACTGTTCGGCTACCAGGCGATGGTCTACGCGACCGCCTCGATCGCCTTTCTCTCGTTCATCGTCTGGGCGCACCACATGTTCACCGTGGGCATGCCGCTCGGCGGCCAGTTGTTCTTCATGTACGCGACCATGCTGATTGCCATTCCGACCGGCGTAAAGGTGTTCAACTGGGTGGCCACCATGTGGCGCGGATCGATGACCTTCGAAACGCCGATGCTGTTTGCGATCGCCTTCGTCATCCTGTTCACCATCGGTGGTTTCTCCGGCCTGATGCTGGCGATCGTGCCGGCCGACTTCCAGTACCACGACACCTACTTCGTGGTCGCGCATTTCCACTACGTGCTGGTCACCGGCGCCATCTTCGCGATCATGGCGGCGGTTTATTACTGGCTGCCGAAGTGGACCGGGCGCATGTACAACGAGACACTCGGCAAGTGGCATTTCTGGCTGTCGACGATCACCGTCAACATCCTGTTCTTCCCGCAGCACTTCCTCGGTCTCGCCGGCATGCCGCGGCGTATCCCGGATTACAACGTCGCCTTCGCCGACTTCAACATGATTTCGTCGATCGGCGGTTTTGCCTTCGGCTTGTCGCAACTGCTGTTTGCCTGGTTGATCATCGACACCTGCATGCTCAAGCGCGGCGCCAAGGCCACCCAGGGCGTGTGGGAATCTGCCAAAGGTCTGGAGTGGACGCTGCCGTCGCCGGCGCCGTACCACTCGTTCTCGACACCGCCGAAGATCGACGATCGCATGCTCGCGCACGGCGACGTGAGTCACTGATGGCCGTCGAGATGGGCTCCGATCACGACGATCGCCGCCGCGGCGTGCGGCGGACGGTGGCGGCGCTGACGACGATCGCCGTCCTGCTGTACGGGCTGTTCTTCATCCGGGCGCTGCTGCTGTCATGAACGCTGTGGCGCCGGTTGAACATCGCAACGTGGTCCGCCGCATCCTCATGGTCTGCGCGGGCTCGTTCGTGTTCTGCTTCGCCCTGATTCCGATCTACTCGATTTACTGCGAGATCACCGGGATCAACGGCAAGACCGGCACCATCACGGCCGGCGGCGCCGGCACTGTCGTCGTCGACACCTCGCGCAAGGTCACGGTGCAATTCGACGCCGCGGTCAACTCCGGATTGCCCTGGTCGTTCCGTCCCAGGATCGCCAGCATCGATGTGCACCCGGGTCAGGTGACCGAGGTCCTGTTCGAAGCCACCAATCTCGGCGGCAACGACCTGGTCGGGCAGGCGGTACCCAGCGTCGCCCCCAATCGTGCCTCGATCTACTTCAACAAGACCGAGTGCTTCTGTTTTACCGAGCAGATCCTGGCCGCTGGTCAGACGCGCGACATGCCGGTGCGCTTCGTGGTCGACCCGGCACTGCCCAGGTCGGTGTCGACGCTGACACTGTCGTACGTCTTCTATCTCAACGACATCGCCACCGGGCGTCTGGCGCAGCACGCGTCGCTGCCAGATAATCCGGCGCTCTGAGTTCAACTACTGCGGGCGCTTGCGCTCACTGCTTCAATACTGACGGGGATTCCTCATGGCAGCACAAAGCACCGGCGCCTATTACGTACCTCACGGTAGCGCCTGGCCAATCCTGGGCTCGGTCGCGCTGTTCTTCCTGCTCGGCGGCGCCGCCTCGCTGGTCAACGAGGACCACACCTTCGGCATGATCAAGTTCGCCATCGGCCTGACCTTGTTGCTGGTCATGCTGTTCGGCTGGTTCGGGACGGTGATCAAGGAAAGCGTCGGTGGCATGTACAACGACCAGGTGGACATCTCGTTCCGCATGGGCATGGTCTGGTTCATCTTCTCCGAAGTGATGTTCTTCGCGGCATTCTTCGGCGCACTTTTCTATGCGCGCATCTTTGCCGTGCCATGGCTCGGTGGCGAGGGCGACGGTTTCGCCACCAACGCACTGCTGCACCCGGGTTTCGAAGCGGTGTGGCCGACCAACGGCCCGAACGCAATGGGCGGTCCCTTCGAGACCATCCCGGCCTGGGGCCTGCCGCTGCTCAACACCTTGCTGCTGTTGACTTCCGGCCTGACCATTACCATGGCGCATTGGGCACTCAAGGTTGGCAAGCGCACCGCACTGAACGTGTGGATGGCGTTGACCATCGCCCTCGGCGGTCTGTTTCTGTACTTCCAGGGCGTGGAATACGTGCATGCCTACCAGGAGCTCGGCTTGACGCTGGGTTCCGGCGTGTACGGCAGCACCTTCTTCATGCTGACCGGTTTCCACGGCATGCACGTCACTTTGGGCACGATCATGCTGCTGGTGATACTTTTCCGCTGCATGGCCGGACATTTCACCAAGGACAACCACTTTGCCTTCGAGGCCGTGGCCTGGTACTGGCATTTCGTCGACGTGGTCTGGCTGGGTTTGTTCGTGTTCGTCTACGTCGTGTAGCCGACTACGGTTTCCCATCAAGACAGAAGGCCGCCCTCGGGGCGGCCTTCTGCATTTGCGCGAGTGGGTCCGAATCGGCCTGCGGCGGTTCCGCTTGGACGATAGTCGCGCGGCAAACCGGCTGGCGGGAAACGCTGTGCGGGCGCGATGGGCGCGAATGCGCCGAGCATCGTGGTTCAACTCGCGGCCGCTATCCACCGACCGGCCCTGCACGCCTACTCCGGCACCTCATCCGCCTGCGCGTCGGCCGCATCGAGGGCCTCCGCGGCATCAGCGTAAAAGGTCTCGCCCGGGCGCCCGCTGCGCAATGCCGCGGCGGGCAGCTTGAGCGAAATGTTGAAGCGCGGTTCGCTGCTGAAGCGGTTGTCCGCGGCATCCGGTAGCGTCATCAGCGCCAGAAATGCGAAGCCGACCAGCGCCGCTGGTGCCAGCAGGCGGCGGCCACTGCCGGTCGATATCAGGCGCAGATGGCCGAACACGACGACTGCGATCAACATGGCACCCATCACCGTGTCCAGCGCCGAGCTGGCTTGATTGGCGGCGAACGCGAACCCGAGGTAGTCGCCGAGGGTTTCCAGAGCGCTGGCCGTAATCACGGCAAGACAGCCAATGACCAGGTGCCCGACATAGTGAAAGCGATGGGCGACCACGCGATTGACCAGGCTCCAGGACAGCGCCCAAAGCGCCAGCACGATCAGCGCTGGTGCGGCCGCGCCGGCCACCACGCCGGGTCGCAGCGCCTGCGAGCTTCCAAGGATGTGTTCGCCGACGACCACGGCAGCGCTGCCAGCCAGCGCAGCGATGCCCCAATGCCAGCGATCCAGCCCCAGCCAGCGCGAGCCTGCCATCGGGTCGGCCAGGGTCGCCGCAAGCTGTTCGCCGGCACCGCGAAAGCGCAGGTGCGTATGGCCGATGCGCAATTCGCAGCCGGTGCCGAGTTCGATGCGCTCACGTCGCGCACGATCGGCGCCGACGAAGCTGCCGTTGAGACTGCCGCAGTCGATCAGTTCGAGGGTTTCCGCGCCGCGCAGCTCGGCGTGGTGCGGACATATGTGCGGGTCGTCGAGGACCAGATCGTTGTCCAGCGCCCGCCCGATGCGGAACGGCAAACGTTCGACCCTGACGCGTGCCTGGACGTTGCCGGTGCGGTCGACAACCTCGACGGCGCCAAAGAAGCTCATCGGCGGCTCCATCGAACCTCCTCGGCAAAGCGTCGGGCGAACTGAATGCCATGCTCGCGATCGACGCCGGTAAGGATCAACGTTGACTGCAGCGAACGATCGCTGTGCGCCAGGCTGACCTGTCGTTGCACCAGATCGTAGAGCCCGTCGAACTCGCGGTAGCGACGCACGCACAGCATAAGCGTGCTCTTGAGTCCCTCATGCTCAAGGAAATCCTGATGGCAATGGAACGCGGTCACGCTGGCTTCGTCGCCACCCAGGTTGCCGAAAAAGCCACGGAAACTGCGTTCCATTTGCGCCCAGAAGCGCAGCGTTCCGATGCGACGCGCGCTGCGCAGTTCGTGTTCGTAGCGAATCGCACCGGTCGTGAGTTCGCCGGACAGAAAGATGTCATCGTCGCTCTGGCAGCTGAGCTCGGTGCGGTCGATCAGTCGTTCCTGCGCCTGATCGCTCTGACTCCAGCAATTCACATGGCGGGCGACGGCGCCGGGGACCTGAAAGTCGCCCAGCGTGGTGGTCGCAAACGGCGCCTGCATCAGTTCCGTCAGGTAGCGCGCCTGATTCGCGCGCAGTTGCTCGCCGATGCGCTGCATCAGTTCACCGCGCGTGGTGGCATCGTCCCGGGTCAGCAGGTCGATCACATGGCGCGATGGCACCAGAAAGCTGACCTGATTGCCGGCAGTGGCCACGTTGACGCCGATGACATTGCCGTTGCGATCGATCGCCGGACCGCCGCTCATGCCCGGATTGATCGAACCGGTCAGATGGATGCGTTCGTACAGGGATTTGTCGAGCAGGCCGTTGTAGGTGCCTTCGACGATGGTGAGGCCGAGGTCGTAGGGAAAGCCGAGCGAAAACAGGCGTTCGCCCATCTTCGGCAGATTACTCTCGACCGCCAGGAAAACGCGGTTCGCGAGTGCCTCCGAGCGCATCAGCGCCAGATCGTGAACCACGTCCACGTCGAGCAGTTCCAATGGGCCGCTCGCACCATCGCTGCTGTGCCACTCCGCGCGGTGTTCGCCCGGGTGATGCACGAAATCCGCGACCACGTGGAAATTGGTGATCAGCCGGCCGTCGTCGCTGATCATGAAACCGCTGCCGATGGAGCGCTTGGCGCCACCTTTGGCATCGATGATGCGAATCTGCAGCACGCTGTCCTTGTGCCGGGAGAAGACTTCTTCGGTGGTCCATTCCTCGGCAACAGCGACCGACGTGCACAGCAGCAGGCCAAACATGAAGCGGAACAGGGGCATGCGCGGGGAGGTTCTGGCGAGTCGGGGGGATGGGGCGAGGGCGTCGCAGGCGATGCCGTCGCGCCCCGAGTATGCCAGACGCAATTCGGCTCGCCATTCGGAATGCCGATTGCAGGCGCCCGCCGAAAGTCGCATCGTCAACACTGGGACGGCGACCAGTGGATGTCCTGCATCGACACCGTACGCGCAAGCAAGCGAATCGCCCTGGCGACGGCACCGGCAACGGCGCAACGTCGGGGTCTGGCGCGCATCGCGCCGGGGTTCCGCACTGGAGCGCTGCTCCTGCTGTCGATGCTGTCCGTTGCCGCGGCGGCCGAGCCAGGCCTCGATGCCTGGGTGGGACAACCGAGCCTGACGCGGTTCACGCCGGCCGATACCGACGCCCACCCCTACAGTTTCTCGGTCCTTGCGCTCGGCGATGGCCAGGTTTTTGTCGGTAATTCTGCCGGCTTGCTGCGCTATTTCGGTCAGCGCTGGCAGCTGGTCGAGATGCCGGGGGCGGGCGCCGCGCGCTCATTGGCGCTTGGCGCGGACGGACGCATCCACGTCGGCGGGTATCAGAATTTTGGTGTGCTCCAGCGCGGCGCGGATGGTCGTCATGAGTTCACCAGCCAGGAACGCGACTTCTTCCCGGACTCGGAGGGTGCGCCGCTGGGCGAAGTCTGGGATACCGTCGCGGTGGCCGAGGGCGTTTATTTCGCGACCAGCGAGTCGCTGTTTTTCGTCGGTTACGACGGCAGCCGCGCCATTGTTCCATTGCCGGGTCGACTGCTGGCGCTGTTTGCGCCGGGTGGACCCCCGGTGGTGGCCTTGCGCGACCGGCAGCTGTTCCATCTGCGCGACGGCGAACTGCGCCCGTGGTTGCGTGCGCCGGGGCGCGTGCGCGGCCTGGCGCAGATCGCGACGGGCCAGTACTGGTTGCTGACCGATAGCGGCAGCCTGCATCGCGTCGACGGGAGCCGTCTGCAGCAGACGCCCTACGCTGCCGAAGAAATGCTGCGATCCGCCACGCCTTATGTGATGGTGGCCTTGCCGGGTGGTGGATTTGCCATCGGCACGCTCAGCGGCGACATCGTCCGCGTCGACCAGGACTTCTCCCACCACCGCGTCTGGCCAACCGGCCCGGCGCCGGTCATCGGCCTTGCGGTGGATCCGGAGAACCACCTCTGGGCGGCGACCGAGGCGGACATCGTGCGCCTTTCGCTGTCCGATGCCTGGTCGTTGATCGATCGCAGCAGTGGATTGCGCGGGCCGGTGACGCATGCCGCGGTTTACCAGGAGCGCCTCTACGTTTCGACTTCGGTGGGTCTGTACGGTGCAACCCGCGACCAGGCGGGCGTGCCGCGCTTCGAAACCGTGGCGTTGGGGAAATCGGAGGTCAATCATCTGGTGACGACGCCGATCGGCTTGCTGATCGCTGCTCGCGAGGGCATCTATCTGTGGCGCGATGAGCAGTTGCAGGTTCTGATCGAAGGCCCGCTGGTCTGGCGCCTGTTTCAGTCCCGCGTGGTCGCCGAGCGCTATTACGCCGTCGAGGATTCGGGCCTCATCGTGCTCGACCGTGCCGGCGACGGTTACCGGCAGACGCAGCGCTTCAGTGACCCGCTGTTTCGTTTCGACGAGATCGCCGAGGCTGCTGATGGGTCGCTGCTGGTCGATCGCCTGCTGGCCGATCCGATGCGCTTTGCGATGCAGTCCGACCGCCAGTTGGCGGCGCCGGTGGCGGTCGACGTCAGTGGCGCGCGCGGCGCCGACCACAGCGCGGCGGTGCTCGAGATCGACGGTCGCGCGATGATCGCAACCGAGACCTTACTGCTGGCGGAGGAGGACGGCAGTTTCGTCCCCCAGTCCAGCCACCCACTGATCGAGGCGGGACTGGCGCCGGGTTCCGATCTGCGCGCGCGGACCTGCGGCGATGGCAGTGTCTTCGTCTTCAATACTCGGCGTCTGTTGCGTCGCGACGCAGATCCGCGGCAAGCCTTCGTTGAATTGCGGCCGATGGATGGTGGCACTCGCGGTGTCATCGACGTGCAGTGCAGTGGCACTGACGGGGTGGCCTGGATCGGTACGTGGAGTGGCATGGTCCGCTTCGACCCGCGCGCGGCGCGTTCGCCGGCGCTGCGCTCGGCGCCAGTGATGGAGCAGGTGCGCCTGGATGCGAGCGACGGCGGCAGCCGCTGGCTGCCATTGCTCCCCGACTTGGTCGAATTGCCGGAATTCCGGCAGATCCGCTTCGAATACGCGAGCCCGGCGATCGCTGCCCGATTGCGCTATCAGTCGCGCCTGTCCGGTTACGAGCAATCCTGGGTCGAAAGTGGCGCCCAGGGTTATCGCGAGTTTGGCGCATTGGCCCCGGGCGAATATCTGTTCCAGGCGCGCGCCATCGACGAAACCGGTGTCGCCGGTCCGCTCCTCGCTTATCCGCTACGGGTGCCGACCGCCTGGTACCAGACCATCTGGTTCGCGATTGCCGCGCTGGCCTGGATCGTCGTGCTTTTCCTGTTGCTGTTGCGCTGGCGCTCGCGCACGCTCGAGCGGCGCAACCGCGAGCTGGAGGCCCTGGTTTCCGAGCGCACCGAGGCGCTGGCTCAGCGCAGCCATGAGCTGGAACTGGCCAACAAGCGCCTCTCCGAGCTCGCCGATCTCGACGGCCTGACCGGCGTGGCCAATCGTCGCAAGCTGGAACACGAGTTGGACCATGCCTGGTCCGCCGCACGCGCCGCCGACGCCCATCTGTCGATGCTGCTGATCGACGTCGATCAGTTCAAGCAGTTCAACGACACCTACGGCCACGCGCTCGGCGACGAGCGCTTGAAAGCGATCGCCGGACGCCTCGCCGGATGGGTTGGCCCAGGCGAATCGCTGGCGCGTTACGGCGGCGAGGAGTTCGTGCTGCTGATGCCGGGATCGTCGCTCGACGTGGCCGTCGAGCGTGCCGAAGCGATTCGTCGCGATGCCCGCCATGCCGGTCCGGAGGGCAGTCGCAGCAGCATCTCGATCGGCATCGCCGAGCGCATCAAGCACCGACCGACCAGCGCTGCGCAGCTTTTCGAATTCGCCGACCTGGCGCTGTACCGCGCCAAGAATGCCGGGCGCGACCGGGTCGAAATCTATACCGAGTGAGGGTCTCGCCGGCGCAGCTCAAGGCCGTCGGCGACCGACGAATTCGAGCTTGCCCAGGCGTTTGCGCAGGTGCTGCGGTTCGAAATGTCGTTGCAGCAGCGCGAGCACCATGGCGTGGTTGCGCAGCCAGTTCTCGTAAGTGTCGCGTTCGCGTTCGGTCATGATCGCAAAGGCGTCGAACTTGGGCAGTGCACGGCGCACCAGCCTGATTTCGCTCAGCGCATGAACGACGGACAAGAACGGCGTCAGCCACGGTTCGACAGCGACGAACAGGCCGCCGGGTCGCAACACGCGGGCGACCTCCGCCAGCGTGCGATCGAGGTCCTGGGGGAGCTGTTGCAGATGATGCAGGCCGCCCTGGACCGCGACAATGTCGCGGGAAGCGGCTTCGAATGCCAACTCGCGCGCATCGCACACATACAGCGTCGCGTTGCCTCGATACTGGCGCAACAAGCGGTCCGACAGGTCGACACCCTCAAGTCGCGAGAAGCCCAACTGCTGCCAGGCATGCAGCGCGTTGCCGCGACCAGAGAAGAGCTCGACGATGGCCACGTCGCGCGACCAGTTCGACGCGCCCAGTCGCTCCAGGCGCCGCCTGAACTTGGCCACTTCCTGTAGCGGCGTCTCGAAGCGCAGATAAGCCTCTTCCCAGGCCGGATCGCAGCAGGTCAGCGGCTCGTGCACGCGAATGATCTGCGCGCCGGCAGCGGGTGCTTCATCGGGTACCCGAGCTGCGGCCATTACCGGTGCTCCCGGGCGCGGCGCCGCGCTGGCCAGATCGCCATCCGGCTGGCGCGATTGGTCCGGGAAACGCCCGAGTTTCGCCGCAGGCGCAGTGCGGATCCGGAACTCCGCGGCGTCGCCCCACGGATCATCGGCGGCGCAGTCCGATCAGGCTGATCAGGAAGCTGGAAAACACGGTCTGGGTTCCCAGCGTCATCAAGGTCATGCCCGGAATCACCAGGCGCATGCCCAGCGCATAGGGGAGTTCCGCATAGCCGCGCTCGGCCCATTGCCAGACGGCTGCCAGCACGAGTGTCGCGCCCGCGAGCAGGCACAGCGCGCCGACGACGACACCGCGCTCCAGGGATGCGCTGCGCGCGAAGCGTTCCAGCCGCGGGTCGGCAGGCAAGACACCGGACGCGATGGCAATGGTCTTGGCGATGACCGAGAACCACACCGCCTGGTAACCGAGTACAACCGCCAGGCTGGACACCAGCAAGGTGTGCGCGTCCAGGGTCCAGCCATCCCACGTCAGGGTCCCGGGCAAGGCCAATGCAAAGCCCAGCGCGCCGAGCGCCATCAGCAGCAGGCCAGGGATCAGAAACAGCCAGCGCGGGCTGCACATCAGAAAAAAGCGCAGCGTGCGCCAGCCGTCGCGCCAGGTCTTGAGATGCGGCGGGTGGGCGCTGCGCCCATCCGGATGCAAGGTGATCGGTACCTCGCCGATGCGCGAACTGGTCAGGCTGGCCTTGATCACCATTTCGGTGGCGAACTCCATCCCGGTGCAGCGCTGATCCAGGCGGTCGTAGAGTTCGCGGGTGAAACCGCGCATACCGCAGTAGATGTCGTTTATCGGCGCCCGAAACCACCAGCGACTCAGCGCCGAGAACAACGGATTGCCGAGCCAGAAGTGCAGCGCCGGCATCGCGCCGGGCAACACCGTGCCACCGCCCGACGGCAGCCGGCAGCCCTGGACCAGTTCGAAGCCTTCACGCAGCTTGTGCACGAATTTCGGCACCTCGCCGAAATCGTAGCTGTCGTCGGCGTCGCCCATGACCACGAAACGACCGCGCGCCGCCGCAATGCCGCCCATCAACGCACTGCCATAGCCTGGCTCGCTGACCTGAACCACACGGGCGCCGGCAGCGGTCGCCAGCGCTTGCGACCCATCGCTGCTGCCGTTGTCTGCCACCACGATCTCGCCCTGGATGCCCGCCCGTGCCATGGATTCGCGGGCCTTGCGCACGCAGGTTTCGACGGTCTCCGCCTCGTTCAGGCACGGCATCACCACCGAGACTTCTGGATCGGAATCGACAAGCTCACGAGCCATCGGCGTCGGCATCGGCACTGGTAAGTGACAACCACTATAGTCAGCGCAGCTCAGGCGTGCCAGCGCGAAGCTGGCCGGTCTGGCATCAATGCGGTGCCGCACACACCCCAGAGCCAGGATTCAATCGTTTCCGCCGGTCGAGGCAGTCACGCCATGCAGTTCGCCAGAATCGCCGGCTTCGCATCGATGGATGGCGCCGTGACCGCCGGACGCGCTGCTTACCTCTTGCTGCTGCTGGCCGCGGCCGCTGTCTCGGTGCTGGCGGTCGTTGTGCATGGCCCGCCGGTGCCGCACATCCATGACGAGTTCACCTATCTGTTTGCCGGGGAAACCTACTCCAGTTTCCGACTCGCTTACCCGAGCCCGCCGAGCCCTGAATCGTTCTGGTCGCCGCATTTGCTGGTGGAACCGACCTTCGCGTCCAAGTACCCGCCCGGCCAGGGCCTGGCACTGGCGATCGGCTATCGGTTGGGCGATCCACTGATCGGCCTGCTGCTCAGCGGGATCGTCGCAGCCATCACCTTGCTGTGGGCGCTGCGTGCGGTCGTCAGCCCGCTCCCGGCGCTGGTGTGTGCGCTCTGTTTCGCCGGCAGCGCGCTGTTCCTCGGTGTCTGGATTCGTACCTACATGGGTGGAATGGTGGCATTTTCCGGTGCCGCGCTGGTGCTCGGAGGTTGTTTGCGGGTGCACCGACATTTGCCGAACCGGCTGACCTGGCTCGCGTTGGGCACCGGTGCAGCAGTGCTGTTTCTGTCGCGGCCATTCGAGGGCGCCATCGTCTGCGTCCTTGCCGGGATTCTGTACGCCAACCATGCGCTGAGGCAGTTCAGCAACGATCCGCGCCGGGTGGCAGCCGGGGCGTTGATCGGATTGTTGCCGCTGCTGCTGGCGTTCGGCTTTCAGGCAGCAGTCAACCAGGCGGTCACCGGCAGCGCCTGGCGCATGCCGCATCCCGAGTTCCACGCCCAGTACATGACCCAGCCGATCTTCATCTGGCAAGAGGCGCAACCCGCGCGCAAACCGTCGCCCGCCGTGGCCGCGGGCGAGCAGGTCTTGATGGCCAGCGGTGGCTGGGCTGGACACATCCGCGCTTCGCTATCGGGTGCGTTCATCGCTGCCAGCGCCGTCAGCGGCCCATTCCTGCCGTGGTTGGTCCTGCTCAGTCTGCCGTTCCTGGCGCTGCTGGAATGGCGGCTGCTGTTGATCCTGGCGGGATTTCCAATGTTGCATGCACTGTCGAATTACCTTGAGCTGCATTTCTATTTCGGACCGATTGCACCGATCTGGTTCCTATCCATCGCGGCGTCGTTCGAATATCTGGCGAAGCATGTTCGCCAGCGCTGGGCGTCGCCTGCGCTGATGTGCCTGGTGCTCGCCGGACTGGTCACGCCCGGGCTGCTGGAAGCGCCATCGACGCATCCCTGGCGCCACCATCACGACCTCGAACTGGCGCTGGCGCAACGCCCGCCGAACCTGGTGTTTGTACGCTATGGCGCCAGCGCCAATCCGCATCTGGCGATCGTCTACAACGACCCGGCATTGCGCAATCACACGCTGTTCGTCAACGAACTCGACCAGAACTCGAACTGCACCGTGCTGGCGAACTTCGGCGGGCGCGAGGTGTGGCGCGTGGTGGTCGAAGACGCGGGAATGCAGGCGGCCATGGTCGCGCCTGACGAACTTTGCCCTTCAGCACCAGCCATGCCCGCCGGTCACTGAGTGGCGGCCCGCTTTCGCGAGCCAGCGCTCGACGCCTCGGTTGAATCCTGCTTCGGTCCGCTGATCAGTTGCGCCTCCAGCCAGCCCACGATCGAGCGGTACACGTGCTTGCGCATGGCCTTGCTGTTGTTGATGCCGTGCTTGCCGCCGGGGTAGGTCATCAGGTCGAAGCGGGTCCCGCGTTCCTGCAGCGCCGCCATCAACTGCGTCGAGTGGGTGAACAGCACATTGTCGTCGGCCATGCCGTGCACCAGGTACAGCGGGCTGGTCAGTCCGGCGAGATGAGGCAACACCGAGCTCTCGCGGTAGCTCGCTGAATATGCATCCGGATGGTCCATGTAGCGCTCGGTGTAGTGGGTGTCGTAAAGGCGCCAATCGCTGACCGGCGCCACGGCGACCCCGGCCGCGATGGCCGCCGAGTGTTTGGCCAGCAGCATCAGCGACATGTAACCGCCGTAGCTCCAGCCGAAAACGCCGATACGCCGTGCATCCACGAATGGTTGCTTCGACAGCCAGCGGATCCCGACCATCTGATCGTCCACTTCCGGGCCGCCCATGCGCCGATGAATCGGTGCCTCGAAGGCGACGCCGCGACGGGCGCTGCCGCGGTTGTCGAGCGTGAACACCACGAATCCGCGTTGCGCCAGCAGTTGGTCGAACAGGCCCCAGCGTTCGTCCCAGCGGCGCTGCACGTACTGCACATGCGGACCGCCATAAACGCGCACGACCACCGGGTAACGCCGGCCTTCGACAAAACCGGCCGGTTTGATCAGCCGGTAGTGCAGCAACTGGCCGTCGGCGGCAGGCAAGGTGCCGAATTCGGCCTTGCGATGAGCCTGCGCATAAGGGTGGTAGGGATGCGAGTCGTCGAGCGGGTTGCCTTCGAGCAACGCCAGTTCCTTGCCGCTGTGGTCGTGCAGGCGCACCTGCGGCGGCGTGTTTTCATCGGAGAAACTGTCGACATATACGCGTGCGTCGTCGCTGAAGACGGCCTCGTGCCAGCCGTTGTAAAGCGTGGTGCGGGTCGGCGATCCAGGACTCTGCGTGTCGAGCGAAATGTAATAGATATGCTTTTCGCGCGGATCGTCGGCATTGCCGGCGAAATAGACGCGACGGCGCTTGGCATCGATCGCGAGTACGCCATCCACCACCCACGGACCCTGGGTCAGCGGTCGGATCAGGCTGCCATCGATGGCGCGCAGCTCCAGGTGCGCGTGACCACTGCGTTCGCTCGACCAGACAAAGCTGTTGCCATCCGGCAATACCCGCAGATCGTTGTGCAGATTGATCCAGGTGTCGCTGCTTTCGCTCAGGATCACCGCACTACTGCCATCGGTCACCTGCGCAAGCAGCAGATCGAGGCTGCGTTGATCGCGGCTCTGGCGCTGCACCAGCAAAGCCGCCGAGTTCGGCATCCAGTCGACGCGCGCCAGATAGATGTCGCGATTGTCGCCGAGGTCGATTTCGATATCGGTCGCGGCGTCGAGTTTGCGCAGCCGCAGCCGCACATCCGCATTGGCCTTGCCGGCAGCCGGATAGCGCTGTTCGATCACGTCGGTGCGATCGGCGTAGATCTCGAAGCGCTTCTCGATCGCCACCGGCGCCTCGTCGACGCGCGCATAGGCGATGGCGCTCTCGTCGGGCGCCCACCAGTAGCCACTCAGGCGGTCCATTTCCTCCTGGGCAACGAACTCGGCCATGCCGTAGCTGACGTTGTCGCTCGCTTTCGGGCTGAGCTCGATTTCGGCGCCGTCCGCAACCCTGACCGCCACCAGCGCACGCTCGCGCACAAAGCTCACATAACTGGCCTTGGGCGAAAACCGGGGGTCGGTGGCAAAGCCATCCTCGGCGCGGGTCAATTGTTTGACCGCCGCCTCGGTTTCGGCACCGATGCGGTAAACGAACAGGGATCCAGCCACTGGGAACAGCAACTGCTTGCCATCGGCCGACCATTGGTATTCGACGATGCCAGAGGTGCCGGCGATGCGCTGACGCTCGCGGCGCGCCCTTTCCTCGGACGACAATTGTTCCACCGAGCCGCCGCCGAGCTCGGCGGAATCGACCAGTAGACGTGTCTGGCGACTCTTCAGGTGGTACTCCCAGAGGTCGGAAACGCTCTGGTCATCATTCTTGCCACGCAGGAAGGTTACCCGTTGGCCATCGGGCGAAAGTTTCAGCAGGCGCGGTGCGGGTCCGGACAAGGCGGGATCCTCGACAAGGCGGTCGACAGTCAGGCGTTCGTTGGCATTCACGGTAGCGGTGCCGAGGACTAGCAGCAGAAGGAGGGCGCAGCGCACGATATCGGTGCTCCGGCGGCAGGAAGTCGGGATTGTATCGGTGTTGCAGCCGCCAGACTGGCGTAAGCGCGTAAACTGCCGACTTCCATGAAGGAGCGCGGCCATGGTTCGCACATTTGTCATGCTCGGTCTGTTGGCATCGCTGGTCGCCTGCGGTTCCGGCACGCCGCCGCCGCCGGCCAAGAGCGAGCGCACGCGCACGGTGTTCGACGACCAGATCAAGACCATGGACAAGGCCCAGGCTGTCGAAGACCAGCAAATGGAGCGCAAGCGCAAGCTCGACGAGCAACTGGATGACGGCGGCTGAGCGAACAGCAGCGCACATGTTGAACAAGGCGCGGGAATGAAATTGGCGCTGGCGCTTCGCTGCCTTGCCATCGGACTCAGCCTTGGCATCGGATTGCCGGCGCTCGCTGTCGACGCGCAGACGCTGCACCGCGGCAACGGCCCCGAGCCCGATTCGCTGGATCCGCAGCGTGCGCAGGGTTTGCCGGCGCAACAGGTGCTGCGCGACCTGTTCGAGGGTCTGATGCGCGACGATGCCGAGGGCAATCTGGTCAGCGGCGCAGCGTCGGGCGTGGAAGTCGATGCAGCCGGTCGGCGTTATGTGTTCACCTTGCGCCCCGACGGCCGCTACGCCGACGGCAGCCCGGTGACTGCGGCGGACTTTGTCTACAGCTTCGAACGCGCCCTGGATCCAGCAACCGCAGCGCCGTCGTCGTCCATGCTGTTGCCGATAGCGGGCGCCGCAGCGCGCCTGCGTGGCGAGCCCGGCGCACTTGGCGTGCGCGCGCTCGACGACCGAACGCTGGAAATTCGCCTGGAAGCCCCGCGCAGCGATTTCCTGCATCGACTGGCATTGCCGATCGCGATGCCGGTGCAGCGTGGCGCCATCGAAACGTTTGGCAGCGGGTTCACCCGGCCGGGGCGATTGATCGGCAACGGCGCCTATGTGCTCAGCCAATGGACGCCACAGGCGTGGCTGGAGCTGGAGCGCAATCCGCATTACCGCGCGGCTGGCATGGTCGCCATCGAACGCGTGCGTTACCACGTGACCGAGGATGCCAGCTCCGAACTGAAGCGTTTCGAGGCCGGCGAGTTGCACCTGACCGAGACACTGCCGCCGGGGCAACTGGCGCGCCTGCGCGAGCGCCATGCCGACCAACTGGTGGTGGCGCCGGCCTACGCCACCTTCTATCTGGGATACAACCTGCGGCAGCCGAAACTGGCGCATGCGACGGTGCTGCGCGAGGCGCTTTCGTTGGCGATCGACCGCGAAATTCTGGTCCGGCACATTACCGGAAACGGCGAGCTGCCTGCCTATGCGCTGATTCCGCCGTCGGCGGCGGATGCCCCGCGGATGGCTGCGGCGGCATGGTCTGCGCAGCAACGCCTTGAGCGTGCCCGCGAACTTTATGCCAGCGCCGGATACGATCCCAGCCGGCCGCTGTCGATCGAACTCCGCTACAACACCAGCCTGGCCAACCGCCGCCTCGGTCTTGCCGTTGCGGCAATGTGGCAAGAGGTGCTCGGCGTCGATACCCGTCTGCGCAATGAAGAGTGGAAGGTGTTCGTGCAGACGCGCCGCGCCGGGGCGATCACCGAGGTGTTCCGCGGCGGCTGGTTCGCCGACTATGCCGACCCGCTGAACTTCCTTGAGCCGTTCACCCGGGGCAACGCATTGAATGCGGTCGGGTATGCCGACGCCGAGTACGACGCTCTGGTCGCGCGCGCGGCGGCGGGCACGGGGTTGGATCGGGAACAGGCACTGCACGAAGCGGAGCAACGCCTGCTCGACGCCCACGCACTGATCCCGTTGTTCCATTACAGCAGCAAGCATCTGGTCAGTCGCAGCGTATGTGGCTATCGCGCGCATCCGCTGGATCATCATCCGAGCGAGTTCCTGCGCTGGTGTGACTTGTCGCCGAATCGGGACTGAAGAGCGATGTACGCAAAGGACGCAAAGGAAAAGCGGAAAGGGCGCAAAGGAAAGCACTATCCATCGAGGATCATGCGTCACCCGGGATGCTCGCAAGCTGCTGGAGCTGCCGTGTCACCGCGGCGAGAGTTCGCTTTCCCGTATCGCGCGCGTGCCAGCAAGGACCCATTCGACTCCGGACTTTGCTTTCCTTTGCGTCCTTTCTTTTCAAACTTTGCGTCCTTTGCGTCCTTTGCGTCCACCGCTTTTCCAGGCGGGGCCGAAGCGAACACCAGGATGCGCCGATGACCCTGCTGCGCCACCTCGCCCTGCGCCTGCTGACCACCGCGTTGACCCTGGTCGGCCTGCTGGTGATCTGCCTGGCGTTGCTGCGCGCGGTGCCGGGCGGGCCGTTCGATCAGGAGAAACTGGCGCCACCCGAAGTGCAGGCGGCGCTCGCCGCACGTTATCGGCTCGACCAGCCGTTCTGGGTGCAGGTGGGCGATTACGCCAGCGCGGCGCTGCGCGGCGACCTCGGTCCCTCGTTCCAGTACGCCGACTACTCAGTTTCGGAGCTGATCGCGGCGGCAGCGCCGATTACCCTGACATTGGGCGCGCTGGCGGCCTTGTTGTCGCTGCTGCTCGCGCTGCCGACGGCATGCTGGCTGGCCACGCGCGCCCACGGTCTGCAGGTGGCCTCGCTGGCTTCGTTGCTGGCGCTGGCAATGCCCAAGTTCGTGCTGGCGCCGCTGCTGGTGCTGCTGTTCGCGCTGACGCTGGGCTGGCTGCCGTCGGCCGGCTTTGCCTGGGATGCGCCGATGACCTGGGTGCTGCCGGTCATCAGTCTGGCGCTGCCGCAGTTCGCCGTGCTGCTGCGTGCGCTCGCCGAGAACCTGCGCGCTGCGCTCGACAGTGCACCGGCCGTCGCTGCGATGGCGCGCGGGTACAGTCAGTCACGCGTGGTCTGGAGGCACGCGCTGCCCCTGGCGCTGGCGCAGACGCTCGGCTTTCTCGGACCGGTCCTGATTGCGTTGCTGACCGGCTCAGCCATCGTCGAGATCGTGTTCTCGATCCCGGGCCTTGGTCGCTACCTGGTCAGCGCGGCGCTGAATCGCGACTACACGCTGCTGATCGGTGCCGTGCTCACCGTTGCCGTGATCGTCGCGATCGTCAATCTGGCCATCGAGGCGCTGCAGTACCTGCTGGATCCGCGCGTGCGCGGCGACTGACGCGGGTTGCTGCGGTATGCCGCAGCGAAGGGCTCCCTGGCTGGGCTCTGACCGGCTATCCGAATTTCACGGACTTGGCTAGTATCCACGATTGTAAATGGCAGGTGAACGACCCGCGCGTGGTTCCGTCCCGCGGCCGGGCGACATGAACAGTCACAGGGGTATGGCATCGATGAAAGGCAATCTGCATTGGGGTGTAGTCATGCTGGCTGCGCTGGCCACTTGCGCCGGCGGCGCGAGCGCCAGTTCAACGGACAAGGCCCTGGCGAATCCGAAGGGCAGCGTGGCGGTCGCGCCATCGGCGTCGACGTCCGCGGGCGCCTTCGAGATCATCGAGTACGTGCCTGAGGCCGTGCCCCAGCAGCGCTCGTCGAGCGGCGGCGCCAGCGGCAATGCCGGACGCAGCGCACTTGGCGCGCCCAGCGGCCCGTCCGAAATCGAGCCGAACAACACTTCGGCGACCGCGACACCGCTTGGCGCCAGTTCGGTAGTCATGGGCGGCAATGTGTTTCCGGCCGCGGATGTCGACTTCTATTCGTTCACTGCAGCCGCCGGCGACCGCATCTACGCGGCAACGCAGACACTGTGGGATGCCTCGGCGAGCGGCGACACGGTCATCGATGTGCTCGACACCGATGGCGCCACCGTCATCGAAACCGACAATAACGACGGCACTTTCAATGGGAGTTCGGCGTCGATCGCCGGCACCGTGATTCCGGCGGCGGGGACCTACTTCCTGCGCGTCCGGCACAACGTCGCAACCGGCACGATTCGTCCCTATGCGCTGCATTTCCGTCAGCAGAACGTCGCGCCGACCGCAGAGGTGGAGCCTAACAACACCCCGGCCACGGCGACTCCACTGCCTGCGTCCGGTCATGTAACGGGTACGATTTCCGCAGTTTCGCCGGGCGAGTCCGATTTCTACAGCCTGACGTTGAACGCGGGCGACACCGTGTTCCTGAGCCTGGACATGAATCCCGAGCGCGATGCCAACTTCTGGAACGGTCGCCTGGGTTTCGCCTTGTTCGGCAATGCGCCGGCGAATCAGATTCTGCTCGCCAACGACGCCAATGCCGGCAGTGTCGGCGACTCCAATTCCGAGGCCTTCTTCTTCACGGTGAAAGATGCTGGCACGTATTTCGTGTACGTCGATTCCATTGTCGCAGCCGGACTCGGCGTCAACGCCACCTACAACTTGAGCGCCACGGTGCGCCCGCGGGTCACGCCGGGCGGCACCTGCACCACCTACACCTCGACCGATGTGCCGCAGACGATTCCGACCGTGGTCGGCCAGGTTTCGTCGACGATCACGGTTCCCGGCAATCCGCGCATCGCCGACATCGACGTCGCAATCAATCTCGATCACACCTTCATGCAGGACCTCGATGTCCACCTGGTCTCGCCGGCCGGTAACGACAACGGCCTGTTCACCGATATCGGTGCAGGCACCGTGGGTGGCCTGCAGACCAAGATGGACCTGGTCATCGACGATGAAGCCGGCTTGCCGCCTGCGTTTGCGATGTCCGCACCGTTCCACATCCAGCCCGAATTGGCCTATCGCCTTTCCTGGTTCGATGGCACGAACGCCGGAGGCACCTGGACACTGACCCTGCGCGACGACGCGACCGGCGACGGCGGCACCCTGAACAGTTGGAGCATCACCATCTGTGAACCGCCGCCGCCGCCGACCTGTCCTGCGGGGACCGAGCAAACCACCGTGTACACGCAGGATTTCGAGGCGGGTGACGGCGGGTTTACGCATAGTGGTGCCCAGGATGAATGGGAGCGGGGCTTGCCGACCTTTGCGCCGATCACCACCTGCAACAGCGGCGTCAATTGCTGGAAGACCGATCTCGACAACACCTACAACGCGTCGAGCAATCAGGATCTGTTGTCGCCCAACATCAATCTCGCCGGCTTGCAGCCACCGGTGCTGATCAACTGGGCGCAGCGTTACCACGTCGAATCGGCCACCTTCGATCGTTTCAACGTGACCGCGCGTGAAGTCGGTGGGGCGAACCCGGTCAATCTGTTCGAACACCTCGATGCGACGATGAACAACACGGTCGGCAACCCGAGCGTGACCATCAACGAGAGTTCGGGCTGGTCGCAGATCTCGCGGCGTGTCGATTCGCTCGCCGGCACCAATGCGGAACTGTTGTTCCATCTCGATTCCGATACCACCGTGCAACTGGCCGGAGCCGCCATCGACGACGTCTCGGTCACCGCCTGCCGTGCGCTGAGTGCCGACCTGTCGATCACCAAGACTGACGGCGTTGCCACGGCGGTGCCCGGCACCCCGACGACCTACACGATCACGGCGAGCAACGCCGGCCCGGATCCGGTGCCGACGGCCACCGTGGCTGATACTTTCCCGGCCGCTTGTCTCGCGCCGACGTGGACCTGCGTGGGCGCCGGCGGTGGTATCTGCACGGCCAACGGCAGCGGCAACATCAACCAGTCGGTCAACCTGCCGGTGGGTGGCAGCGTGACGTTCAGCGCCGTGTGCCCGATCGCGTCCACCGCGACCGGTTCGCTGGCGAATACCGCCACTGTCAGCGGCGGTGCGATCGCCGACCCGACGCCGGCCAACAACAGCGCCACGGACACCAATACCCTGACACCGCAGGCCAACCTCGGCATCACCAAGACCAACGGTGTGACCCAGGTGAGTGCTGGCACGAACACGGTGTACACGATCGTTGCCAGCAATGCCGGCCCGAGCGCTGCACCCGCTTCGAATGTGGTCGACACCTTCCCCGCGGCGTGCACCTCGGTCAACTGGACCTGCACTGGTGCCGGTGGCGGCACGTGCACGGCGGCAGGCTCCGGAAATATCAACCAGTCGGTCAATCTGCCGAGCGGTGGCTCGGTGACTTTCCTCGCGACCTGCGCGGTCAACGCCGCTGCAGTGGGCAATCTGGTCAACACGGCGACGGTTGCGGTTGGCGCGGGCATCATCGATCCGACGCCGGGCAACAATAGCGCCACCGACACCGACACCATCATCAGCAACCAGGCGGACGTGTCGATCACCAAGACCGATGGCCAGACCTCGGACATTCCGGGCACTTCGATCAGCTACACCATCGTCGCCAGCAATGCCGGGCCCGGCGCTGCAGCCAGCGTCACCGTGGCCGATACCTTCCCGGCGAGCCTGACCGGCGTGACCTGGACCTGCGTGGGTGCCGGCGGTGGTACTTGCGTGGCCAACGGCAGCGGCAACATCAACAGCGTGGCGAATTTGCCGGCGGGCGGGTCTGCGACCTACACCGTCAACGCAACCATCGCCGCGAGTGCCACGGGTACGCTCAGCAACACCGCGACCGCCACCGTTGGCGGTGGCGTGACCGACCCGGTGCCGGGCAACAACAGCGCTACCGACACCACCACGCTGACGCCGCAGAGCGATCTGTCGATCACGCTGACCGATTCGCCCGACCCCGTCGTGGCTGGCACCAACCTGACCTATGTCGCAACGCTGACCAACAATGGCCCGTCCGACGCGCAGGATGTCAACATCTCGTTGCCGCTGCCGGCCGGCACGACTCTGGTGTCGGCAGCGGCGAGCGCGGGCGGCGCTTGTGCAGGCACGACCACCGTGACTTGTACCTATGCGGGCGCAACCACGCCGGGAGCCAGCCGCACGGCGACCGTCGTCGTCGCCGTATCGTCGGCACAGACCGCGAACCTCAGCGCCACCGCGACCGCAGCGTCGAGCACGACCGATCCGACGCCGGGCAACAACACGGCAACGGCGACGACGGTGGTGCAGGTGCAGGCCGATCTGTCGGTCACGCTGACCGACGCGCCGGATCCGGTGACTGCCGGTACCCAGT
>ERZ761602.1733-NODE-1733-length-37921-cov-6.004437_pt1 | contig 37921 bp, 35 predicted proteins | sample MGYA00512165_ERZ761602 | MGnify/ENA primary metagenome ERZ761602 (study PRJEB28899, sample SAMN02445085) | bioreactor sludge metagenome | biome: EBPR sludge; isolation source: Thorneside wastewater treatment plant | place: Australia: Brisbane, Thorneside...
GCCGCCAATCCCCGCCGAACTGGCCGAAGGCCCGCCGCCAGACGAGATTCCGACCGAGGACGGCGAGGGCATGTTCGGCCCCGCTCTGCCGCAGGTGGATGAGGACACGCGCGAGGAGAAGCGCTTCAACCGGCTGGATCGCAACCGTGACAACCTGATCAGCCGCAACGAGGTGCTGCAGCCGCGCGTCGCCGCCTTCCGCAAGCTCGACAAGGACGGCAACAACCTCCTGAGTTTCGAGGAATGGTCGGTCGCCACTACCAACCGGTTCCGCAAGGCCGACAGCGATGGCAATCAGCAGCTGACCCGCAAGGAATTTGCCACGACCCGTCCGGCTGCCCCCAAGCGCCCGGCCTGCAAATGCTGAAACGCCCGCCCGGATTGCTCCGGACGGGCGCCAGTTCAGGTCATACTGCCACTCAGAAGTGGAAGTTGATCCCCAGCCGGACCGCGTGGCTGCGCAGGTCCTGGGTGAAGGTTTCGGTATAGGCCGGGGTCACGAACGAGCTGCCAGCCCGATAGGATGTGGTATAGGTCACATCGCCCTGATCGGTGTAGGCATATTCGATCCGGGCCGAGACGCCGGGGCTGAACTTGTGTTCGATACCGGCACCGACGGTGAAGCCGTCAAAGGTTTCGGTAACGCGGCCTTCCTTGGAATAGTTGCCATTGGAGAGGATTTCCGCCCCCACTTCGGCACGGGTCCAGGCCCAGCCGCCATGGGCATAGATCAGCGTGTTGCCCATCGGCGCGCCCAGCTTGGCCTTGACCGAGAACTGGTTCTTCGGATCCAGCCGGTTGCCATAGTTGTAGGTCAGCGAAGGGAACGCGGTGGTCGGTACCGGCCCGGTCGAAACGACATTCTCACCGTTGAGGATCGAGAAATCGGCCTCAAGCCCGATCACCGCGCCGCCGGCGTTGTAGTTGTAGCCGATCTGCGCGCCGAAGTTCATGTCGTCGAGCGACTGCTGGGCCGACCACCTGGACACGACTTCGTTCCGCAGGGCTGCGCTTTCGGTGGACCACTGGCCGCCCAGCACCACCGCCGAGTCGGACTTGGTACCGGAATAGCCGGCATGGACGCCAATGTAGGCTCCGGTCCATTCCGCGTCCTCGGCATAGGCCGGTGCGGCAAGGCACGAGGCGGTCAGAGCCGCCAGTACTGCAATCTTCTTCATAGTTACCTCCCAGTTGATCGGATACGACCCCCTGCGACGTAACTTAGGTTGGATTGCGAATAATAATTGTAGGGATGCGACGTTTTTCTGGATGGCCGATGAACGGCGGGTTCAGGTGCGGGTGGCGATCCACCCGATCAGATCCCGCTTGGCCCGCGCGGTATAGGCGGCCTTGCGCTCCTTCTTCTTCACGCTCTCGTCCACCGGCGGAAACAAGCCGAAATTGACGTTCATCGGCTGATAGGTTTCGGCTTCCGCGTCGCCGGTGACATGGGACAGCAGCGCGCCCAGAGCCGTGGTGCGGGGCGGGGCAGACCAGTCCCGACCTTGCAACTGATCCGCTGTCATCAGCCCGGCCAGCAGCCCGATCGCGGCGCTTTCGACATAGCCTTCGCAGCCGGTGATCTGTCCGGCGAAGCGGACATGCGGTGCGCTCTTCAGCCGCAGCTGCCGGTCGAGCAGCACCGGCGAATTGAGGAAGGTGTTGCGGTGGAGCCCGCCAAGTCGCGCGAATTCTGCCTTCTCCAGCCCCGGGATGGTGCGGAACAGGCGAACCTGCTCGGCATATCTCAGCTTGGTCTGGAACCCGACCATGTTCCACAGCGTACCCAGCTTGTTGTCCTGGCGCAGCTGGACCACGGCATAGGGCCAGCGGCCGTTGGGGTGTTCGGCTGTCGCCCAGTGCGGATTGTCCAGCCCTACCGGCTTCATCGGCCCGAACCGCAGGGTATCCTCGCCGCGCTCGGCCATCACCTCAATCGGCATGCAGCCTTCGAAATAGGGGGTGCTCGCTTCCCACTCGCGGAATTCGGTCTTCTCGCCCGCGAGCAGGCCTTCACGGAAGGCGATGTACTGCTCCTTGTTGAGCGGGCAATTGATGTAATCCTTGCCGCCCTTGTCCCACCGCGCAGCCATCCAGGCCACGTCCATATCGATGGAGTCGCGATGGACGATCGGGGCAATCGCATCGAAAAAGGCCAGGCTTTCCGCGCCGGTTGCCGCGCCGATGCTTTCGGCCAGCGATGCCGCGGTCAGCGGGCCGGTGGCGACGATGGTCAGGCCGGCATCGGGTAGGCGGTCGATCCGCTCGCGCACCACCACCAGCGAGGGCAGGGCAGCCAGCCGGGCCTCGACCTCGGCCGAAAAGACATCGCGGTCCACCGCCAGGGCCGAACCGGCCGGCACTTTCGCCACCTCGGCCGCGCCCATGATCAGCGAATCGAGCTGGCGCATCTCATGGTGGATCAGGCCGACTGCGTTGTTCTCGTGATCGTCGGAGCGGAACGAGTTGGAACAGACCAGCTCGGCCAGCCCCGTACCCTGGTGAGCCGGGGTGGTATCGCCCGCACCTCGCATTTCCGACAGGCGGACCTTCAGCCCCCGCCGCGCGAGCTGCCAGGCCGCCTCGCTGCCAGCCATTCCGCCGCCGATAATGTGTACATCGTATGCCATCGTCCTCGCGCCTAGCCTTGCGCGCGGCAAATTCCAACGGCAAGCATAGGGCAAGGGAGGGAATGGTCATGCCGAAACGCGCGCTGGTGGACAAACGGCCGTGGCTGCTCGCCAGCCTGCTGGCCGGGATCAGCTATTACTTCATCCGCCACGGCAATGTGCCGGATATCTATGAATGGGCCTGGAAGGGTGCCGGCGTGGCTCTGCTCGCGGTCTATGCCCTGGCCCGGCACAAGGGCGCGGATTCGCGGGCAATCGCGGCGGTGATGGCGTTCGGCGCGCTGGGCGACGTGCTGATCGAACTGGTGCTGGAATGGGGCGCGATTGCCTTCCTGATCGGCCACCTGATCGCGATCCACCTCTATTGGCGGCACCGGCGGGCCAGCCTAACCTTCAGTCAGAAGCTGACCGGACTGGCCCTGCTGGTGCTGGTCCCTGTGGTGGCCTTCCTGATCCCGACCGACCGCGCCGCCGCGCCGGGCATCGCGCTCTATTCCGCCGGGCTGGGGGCCATGGCGGCGGCAGCCTGGACCAGCAGCTTCCCGCGCTACCGGGTGGGGATCGGCGCGGTGATGTTCGTCATCTCTGACCTCCTCATCTTCGCGCGGATGGGCGCGCTGGCGCAAAGTCCCCTGCCTGATCTGCTGATCTGGCCGCTCTATTACTTCGGTCAGTTCCTGATCTGCACGGGCGTGGTCGGAGAACTGAAGCGGCGGCAGGGGTAAGGTCTTGCCTGCGCGGCGCATTGTGGCAGATTGCCGCCGGGTGTCGCGCGCCTGATCGGGGGTTCCTGATGGCTTTGCTGCGTCTTATCCTGAGCGTCCTTGCGGGCATGGCCCTGCTGGCATCCCCGGCAATGGCCAAGGACAAGCCACCCACCGCCTATGACAAGAGCCGGCAAAGCTTCGTCTTCGACGGGCGGCAGAACTATCCCTATGTGCTGTGGGGCGTGACGATCGACTGGGAACTGGCCTGCCTGAAAGGCAAGGCCGATTCCTGCCTGAAACTGGCCCGGGCATTCGAGAAGGGCTTTGGCGAAGTCCGCGCCGATCAGCGCGCCGCGGTCGGCTATTTCATGGAAGCCTGCAAGAAGGGATCGGGCGAGGGCTGCGTTCGCGCTGCGGAAATGCTGCGCGAAGGCACCCCCGGCTACAAGTTGCCCGCCATGGCTCAGCAGCAGGCCGAGCGCGGCTGCAACCAGCTGAAATACCAGCCGGCCTGCGCTACTCTGGCAGTCAGTCAGGCTGCCGCGGCACCGAGCGGATCGGACCAGTCCGATGCCCTCCTGGCCAAGGCCTGCGCCGCCGGAGACGACATGGGCTGCCGCAACCGCGCCAATAGCCTGTTCTACGTCCGCAAGGACGCGGCCTCGCGCGCGGAAGCGCTGCGCCTGTTCGAACCGGCCTGCCGGGCGCGCAAGTCATGGGGATGCCAGGGCATGGCCGATGCCTACCGCAACGGCTGGGGCGTTTCCGCCGATGCCAGCCGCGCGGCGGAATACGAGCGGATCGGCTGCGTCGAAACCCAGGACGACAAGCTGCGGCTGTGCACCTATCACGGTGAACGACTGACCCAGTCGCGCAACAAGGCCGACATCAACCGGGGCGAACAATACCTCTCCGCCGCCTGCTCCGCCAACGACGGGCAGGCCTGCTTCTTCGTCGCGCGGGTGGTGCTGCTGAACCTGCCGGGGGCGACGACCAATTTCCAGGAGAGCCTCTACTTCGCCCGGCGCGGCTGCGAACTGGGGGAAGGGCGGGCCTGCCTGATGCTCGGAATGGCCTATGCCGGCGATTTTGGCCGGGTCGAGCGCGAGGATCCGGTCGCCTTTGCCCTGCTGGAGCGCGGCTGCAAGCTGGGCGAACAGACCGCCTGCAACCGGGCCGGCAAGATGGCGGGGGCCAATCCGTCGCTCCGCACCATGCGTCCGGCAATCGATCCGGCTTCTCCGGCTGTGCAGCAGCTCAAGCAGGCACGGCAAATGGTCGAAGGCAACAGCAACCGCATGGCCGGGCTGCAAACCGTCGCCCGGCTGATGCGCGAAGGGAACGAGGATGCGCAGTGGCTGCTGGGCGGCTGGATGTACTTCGGCCTGCCCGGGCTGTTCGGCAGCGAACGCAAGCAGGACGGGCTGATCCTGTTCGAGAATGCCGCCCGGGTCGGCCATGTCGATGCAGCGATCTTCATGGGCATGGCCTATTGGTACGGCCGAGAAGTCCCGCTCGACCGGGCCAAGGGTGAAAACTACATGGCGATTGCCGCCTCGCGCGGGGACGAGAAGGCCGCAGCGATCCTGCGTTCGATGAAGAACGAGCCGATCCGCGAGGAGAACGCCCGCCGCCAGAAGCAGTACGAGGAATGGGCGGCGCAAAGCCGCGCTTTCTGGAACAGCCCGGCCTCGATGTTCTCGCGCAGCTGGTCCGCGCCTTCCACCAGCTATAACCCGACGCCGACCTACAGCGGGCCGTCGGTCTCGCAGATCTATGACCGCCACAATTTCAACAACGCGATCAGCTATTATTCGGGCGGCACATCGGTCTGCCGCTCGTCCAATCCCTATTGCTGAAGGAGCCAACGATGCGCCTGCCATTCATCGCCGCCGCCACCGCCGCCGCTCTGCTCGCCAGCCCGGCTTCCGCCCAGATCAACGTCAGCTTCGGCCAGAACGAGCGTGACGGGGTGTGCTATTTCAGCGTCAAGGGGCCGGGGCCGAAGGGCGGATCGGAGCAGTTCACGCTGGAATTCAGCTACCGGGTGAAGGACGGCAACCTGGGGCTGGATCTGAAAGCCAACAGTTTTCCAAAGGCGGCCAAGAGCGATCCCGAAAAGAACCTCAACGTGAAGCTGGAAACCGATGCCGGCAACAGCAAGCCCTCGCGCTCGGGCGGGTATGAAAGTGGCTATTACCAGCGGATCTGGGCCGGCTGGGGCGCGGGTGAGCCGTCCGTGCCGGTGATGGATCTGCTCAAGAAGGCCAAGATCGTTCACGTCGTGGCCGATGGCGAGCGCTATGGCCCGTTCGACATGCAGATTAAGACCCTGCCGTGGAACTCGCTCAACAACTGCGCCAAGCGGGTGCGCGGAGAGCCGGTGAACTGACGGCTGTCGACAGCCCCGAGGACCCTCGCAACAGTGATCTTGGCAGAGAGGAAGGCCATCATGCGCAAATGGACCGGGATTGTTGTGCTAGTCGGATTGGTGGGATCTGCCGCGGCTGCCCAGCAATCACGAACGATTAGGGAATATGCGAAAGACGGCGCTTGTTATTTCGATATCGATGGTCCGGGGCCCAAGAACGGGCCAGCAGGGGCAGTCCTTTCCGTGCGGTATGAAAATCGTCCGGGAAAACTCGCCCGCTTCAGGGTCGAATACAGGGCGGAGCGAATTCCGAAGTCTGCGACGGCGGATGACTATTACGAGTTCGATGTCCGTCTTGAAACCGAGACCGGTCGGAGTGACGACGCGACTGGTCTTTATGGGGGCATCTACCCGGGCGGTAAGTTTGTCAAAGTGATACCGGGTGAGTGGTATGTGAGTGGTGATACGCAAAGGATGATGGCGTTGCTCAAAAGCTCTCGATACATTTACCTGGTTGGCGACGGCGAACGTTATGGTCCTTTCGATACTGGGGCGAGGGGGAGAGCCGGGCAGAGTCTCGAAGCCTGTGTTGCAAAACAACGCTGACTTCACGCCATCAGCAGCTTTCTTAGGCCCGTTCAACCGGCCCAGGCCGCAATCGTGGTGCGGTGGAGTTCGCGGCGGTAGCCTTCGTAGCCGCCGGTGGCGCGGTGGAGGACCGAGCGGTTGTCCCACATTACCAGCATCCCGGGTTCCCACTGCTGAGCAAAGACGAAGCGTTCATCGCCCTGCCAGGCCTGCAGCTCCATCAGCAGGGCAATGGCTTCGTCCTGAGCCATGCCCTCGATCCCGATGATGTAGCCCAGCGTGGAATAGAACCCGCGCCGTCCGGTTTCAGGGTGAGCCGGAACCAGCGGGTGGGTTTGCGTCGCCAGCGCGGCCTCGCTGGGGCGGATGTCCATGCTGCGGCCCTTGTCCTTCGCGCCATATGTGCCGTCAGGCGCATAGGGCAGGCGGGCGGAATGGATCGCAATCAGATCGGCATAGCGGGCCTGCCGGTCGGGCGGCAGGGCTTCCCAGGCCATGTGTTGGTTGGCGAACAGGGTGTCGCCGCCGATCGGGGGAATATCGATCGCGAGCAGGCAGGTCCCCGCCGGTGGGCGGGCCTGGAATGACCAGTCGGCATGCCAGTTTTCGGCAAACAGCGGGCTTTGTTCATCCGCCTCGCGTCGGATCGCGGCGATGTGCTGGCGGCCGGGGATCGGGGCGAAGAACGGATCGTCGCCAAACCCGCCGAAGGCCAGGGTGAAGCGTTCCAGATCGTCATCGTCCATCCCCTGATCGGGAAAGGCCAGCACGTGGTGTTCAAGCCAGATTGCGCGCAATTCGGCCACCAGGTCCGGGGCAAGATCGGCCTTGAGATCCAGCCCTGTGACCCGTGCACCGCACGCCTGCCCAGAGGGTTCAACCCGCAATCCCATGGCTATACATCCTGTCCCGGCGTTTGCGTCACTTTCACCCCGATCGCGCCGCGCTGCAAGTCAAACCGGATAGGTGATTGTGCCATCGGCGGCACGCTGAAGCGGGCCCAATGCGGTTACGGCGGAAAGCGGCAGCGGCGCATAGATATGCGGGAACAGCGCGTCGCCGCGCGACAGTTCCCAGCGGACACTTGCGCCGAGCCTGGTCAGGTCGACCCGCGCCAGCCATAGCCCCCTCTGCTCCGCGAAATGCTTGTCGAGCGTACCCGCCACCTGCGGCTCGGCCGAGAGGTGGATGTAGCCATCGGCCAGATCGACCGGAGCGCCATGAAAGATCCCTTCGGCGAGCAGCATGTCCTTCTGCTCGCCGGTCAGGATCTTCCACGCGTGGTCGGGAAGCGCGCTCAATCTTCTGCCGCTGGGACTTCGCCGCCCTCATCGCCGGCAACCGGCTCATCGTCTTCTTCTTCGGCCAGGCGCACGGCGGAAACGACATGTTCCTGATCGGCGACGTTGAACAGCCGCACCCCGGCAGAGCCGCGGCCGATTACCCGCAGGCTTTCCAGCGGCAGGCGGATCATCTTGGCCTGATCGGTCACCAGCATCAATTGGTCGGCCTGGCTGGCCGGGAAGCTGGCGACCACCGGGCCGTTGCGGGCGATATTGTCGATATTGGTGATGCCCTGGCCGCCGCGACCGGTGCGGCGGTATTCATAGGCAGAGCTCATCTTGCCGTAGCCATTGGCGCAGACGGTGAGGATGAACTGCTCACGCTCGGCCAGTTCGGCCATGCGTTCGGGCGAGAGCGAAGGCTCGCCCTCGCGCTCGCCCTTCCACGGTGCGAACTTGACGTATTCCTCGCGTTCCTCGCTGGTCGTGCCGACGCGGTGGAGGATCGACAGGCTGATCACCTCGTCATCGCCCTTCAGCGTCATGCCGCGCACCCCGGTGGAGGTACGGCTCTGGAATTCGCGCACTTCATCCCCGGCAAAGCGGATCGCCTTGCCCGCGCGGGTGGCGAGCAGCACGTCGTCGCTCGCTTCGAGCAAGGCCACACCGATCAGCCGGTCATCGCTGTCGTCTTCGAACTTCATGGCGAACTTGCCGTTCGAGGGAATGTTGGTGAACAGCTCCATCGAATTGCGGCGGACATTGCCCTTGGCCGTGGCGAAAACGACGGAGAGCTTGCCCCATTCGGCCTCGTCCTCGGGCAGGGGCAGCACGGTCTGGATCGTCTCGCCCTGGTCCAGCGCGGGAAGCAGGTTGACGATCGGGCGCCCGCGGGTGGCCGGGCCGCCTTCGGGCAGGCGCCAGACCTTGAGGCGATAGACCTTGCCCGCGGTGGAGAAGAACAGCACCGGGTTGTGGGTGCTGGTGACGAACATGGTGGTCACCACGTCCTCGTCCTTGGTCGCCATCCCGGCGCGGCCCTTGCCGCCCCGGTTCTGGGCGCGGAAGGTGGAGAGCGGGGTGCGCTTGATGTAGCCGTCCATGGTGACGGTGACGACCATCTCGTCGCGCTCGATCAGGTCCTCGTCCTCGATCCCGTCGGCAGCGGCGGTGATTTCGGACACGCGCGGGGTGGCATAGGCCTCGCGGATCAGGACCAGTTCGTCGCGCATCACGCCGTAGAGCTTCACCCGGTCGGCCAGGATCGAGAGATACTCGGCAATCGCGGCGGCCAGTTCCTTGAGCTCATCGCCGATCTCGTCGCGGCCCAGTGCGGTCAGGCGGTGCAGGCGCAGATCGAGGATCGCCTTCACCTGCACTTCGGACAGGCGGTAGGTGCCGCCTTCCTGCTCGGCGCTCGGCTCGATCGCCTCGACCAGCTTGATGTAGGGCGCGATCTCCCCGATCGGCCATTCGCGGGTCAGCAGTGCTTCGCGCGCGGCGGCCGGGTTGGACGATCCGCGGATGATCTTCACCACCTCGTCAAGGTTGGTGACGGCAACCACCAGGCCCAGCAAGATGTGCGCCCGGTCCCGCGCCTTGTTCAGTTCGAACTTGGTGCGGCGGGTAATCACTTCCTCGCGGAAGGAAATGAAGCTGGTGATGATGTCACGCAGGGTCAGCACTTCGGGCCGTCCGCCGCGGATCGCCAGCATGTTGGCCGGGAACGAGCTTTGGGCCGGAGTGTTGCGCCACAGCTGGTTGAGCACCACTTCCGGCGTGGCATCGCGCTTCAGGTCGATCACCACGCGCACGCCCAGGCGGCTCGATTCGTCGCGGATGTCGGAAATGCCCTCGATCCGCTTGTCCTTGGCCGCTTCGGCGATCTTCTCGACCAGGCCGGACTTGCCGACCTGATAGGGAATGCTGGTCAGTACGATCGAGCGGCGGTCTCCCCGGCCTTCCTCGATCTCGTGCCGGCAGCGCATGATGATGCTGCCGCGCCCTTCGCTATAGGCCTTGCGCGCGCCCGACTGGCCCAGGATCAGCGGGGCGGTGGGGAAGTCCGGACCCGGGACGATCTGGATCAGCTCGTCATTGGTGATCGCCGGGTTTTCGATCGTGGCAAGGCAGGCATCGATCACTTCGCCCAGGTTGTGCGGCGGAATGTTGGTGGCCATGCCGACCGCGATCCCGCCCGCGCCGTTGACCAGCAGGTTGGGGAAGCGGGCCGGAAGGACGGTCGGCTCCTGCCGCGATCCGTCATAGTTGTCGGTGAAATCGACCGTGTCCTTGTCGAGATCCTCGAGCAGCGAATTGGCCACCTTGGCCAGCCGCGCTTCGGTATAACGCATCGAGGCCGGCGGATCGGGGTCCATCGAGCCGAAGTTGCCCTGGCCGTCGATCAGGGGCAGGCGCATCGACCAGTCCTGCGTCATGCGGGCCAGCGCATCGTAGATCGCGCTGTCGCCATGCGGGTGATAGTTACCCATCACGTCGCCGACGATCTTGGCGCTCTTGCGATAGGGCCTACCGGCAACGAAGCCGCCTTCCTGGCTGGCGAACAGGATCCGGCGGTGAACCGGCTTCAACCCGTCGCGCACATCGGGCAGCGCGCGGCTCACGATCACGCTCATCGCGTAATCGAGGTAGCTGGTCTTCATTTCATCGACGATGTCGATGCGCTGGAAATCGCCCAGCGGACCGGTCGGTTCAGGCGTGGAATCGGGGATTTCGGTTTCGTCGCTCACGCGGGAAATATCACTTGTTCTGTTGGTACGAAATTCGGTTCCTTGGCCCTAGGCCATGGACCGCGCGAAGGCCAGCTTGAGTGACTGTTATCTGCCTCTGGTGTGCCTGTTTTCCACACCTTGAGGCACCTTTCTGAACGCTTGGGGAAGGGCGCATTCAATCGCCGTTCAACCGCCACGCCCTAACGCGCAGACCTGTTGCCAAGGGGGCGTGTCAGCGCCTATGGCGAAGCAGAGGAAGTCGCCCCGCCGGACAGTGCCGCAGTGGCGCAAAACGGCGGTTGCCAAGGAGAAGAGTTCAATGGTCCGCAGCAAGTTTTTCGCCCGCACCGCACTGGGTCTGGCGCTTGCAATGGGGATCGCCGCTGGCGGCCTGTCCGCCCCGGCGATGGCCAAGGAGAAGGAAAAGAAGCAGGAAGCTCCGAAGCTTAAGCTCTCGAAGGGCTTCATGGCGGCTTACCAGCCGGCCAAGAAGGGCTTCGACGATGCCTCCAAGCGGGCCGACGTGGTCGAAGCCCGTAACAAGGTAACCGCTGCCGAGAACGCTTTCCGCGCTGCCCGCGGCAAGAAGGCCCAGGACGAGGCCCGCGCCAACTATGACGCCGCCGTCGCCGCACTGGGCGCGCTGCTCGCCCCGGAAGCCGCCCTGGTCGAAGCCGCCTTCACCGCCGCGGTCGATCCCGACGACAAGTTCGTCGCCGGCCAGCTCGCGCTGAACCACGGCCAGCTCGCTCACGACAAGAAGATGCAGCGCCGCGGCCTGCAGACCATGGTCGACAGCGGCAAGCTGCCGGCTTCGGACCTCCCGAAGTTCAACTATTACATCGGCGGCATTTCCTATGACCTGAGGGACTATCCCGCTGCCCGCGCCTCGCTGCAGACGGCCATTGCCGGTGGATATACCGAAGGTGGTGTCGAAGGCCTGCTGGCCGATGCCTATATCAACGACAATATGCCGGCCGAAGGCCTGAAGGTGCTGGACGAAGCCGTTACCAAGCGCGGCGCTTCGGCCCCGGAAGAGTGGATCAAGAAGGGCATCGTCGTCGCTTACCGCGCGAAGCTGCCTGACCACGCGGTCAACTTCTCGGTCCGGCTGGTCCAGGTCTATCCGACCAAGGACAACTGGGCGCTGGCTATCGCGGTCGTGCGTGACATGACCAAGTTCCAGAACCAGGAAATGCTCGATCTGATGCGCCTGATGGGCCGCACCGACAGCTGGGCCGAAACCCGCGATTACATCGAATACATTCAGGCTGCCGACCCGCGCCGCCTGCCCAACGAAGCGCTCAAGATCATCAATCTCGGGCTGGCTTCGGGCAAGCTGGAGGCCAGCGACCCGGCCGTGACCGACTGGAAGGCGATCGCTGCCGGTCGCATCGCGCCCGACAAGGCCTCGCTGCCCGGCATGGAAAAGGATGCCCGCGCTGCCAACGCCACTGCCGCCACCGCGATGGCCGCCGGCGATGCGTTCCTCAGCTATGACGATGCCGCCAAGGCCGAGGAAATGTACGAGATCGCGCTGACCAAGCCGGGTGTCGATGCCCCGCGAGTACTGACCCGCCTGGGGATCGCCCAGACCGATCAGGGCAAGAGCGCCCAGGCCCAGGAAACCCTGGCCAAGGTCACCGGCATCCGCGGCCCGATCGCGCAGCTGTGGGCGGCCTATGCCAAGAGCAAGGCCGCGCTGGCGAACTGATCGTCAGCGGCATGAAAATGAGAAGGGCGGCCGGCAACGGTCGCCCTTTTCGTTTGACCTCAGCGGTTCTTTTAGAGCTTGAGCGGCGCAGGCTCGAACTTGCCGGTCGCTTCGTCCAGCAGGTGCAGCACGCCGTCGGAGATCGCGAAGAAGGCCCCGCGCAGCCGCAGCTCTCCATCCGCTTCCTTGCGCCGGATGCAGGGAAAAGTGCGCAGATTGGCAAGACTTACCCGTACCCCGGCCAGTTCCATCGCCCGTTCCGCATCGCGCCCGTGCGTGCCGTGATCGTGAGCCACCTCGTCGCGAGCCTCGTCCAGCAGGGCGATCCAGTCGGCAATGAATCCGCCTTCGCCGGGCTTGGTCCCGTGCATCTCTCGCGTCAGAGCCGCCTTGCAGCCCCCGCACATGCCGTGACCCAGCACGATGATCTTCTTCACTTTCAGCACCTGGACGGCAAATTCCAGAGCTGCGGAAACGCCGTGGTGTCCGGGCGTCGTCTCGAACGGCGGGACCAGCGCCGCGACGTTGCGGACAACGAAGATTTCGCCCGGATCGACATCGAAGATCTGTGCCGGATCGACCCGGCTGTCGGAACAGGCGATCACCATCACCTCGGGCGACTGGCCTTCGCGCAGACGCGCCCAGCGCTCCCGGTTGCCCGCCCATGCACCGCTCCGAAACCGGCCATAGCCTTCAATCAGGTGTTGCAGCGCCGGGGAGAAGCGTTTGATCATGCTGACCCCATGCCTGCACCATTTGTCTCTGGCAAGGGCCGTTCGAAGCGCCTAAGTGGCAGCCATGAACGACCTCTCTTCCCCGCCAAAGCCAGAGCGTCAGCGCAAGCCGGACTGGATCCGGGTCAAGGCCCCGACCAGCAAGGGTTATGGTGAAACGCGCCAGCTGATGCGCGATCTGAAGCTCAACACGGTCTGCGAAGAGGCCGCTTGCCCCAACATCGGCGAATGCTGGACCAAGAAGCACGCCACGGTCATGATCCTTGGCGACGTCTGCACCCGGGCCTGCGCCTTCTGCAACGTCAAGACCGGGATGCCGCGCGCGGTCGATCCGCTCGAGCCGGAACATGTTGCGATTGCCGCTGCCAAGATGGGGCTGGAACACATCGTCATCACCTCGGTTGACCGGGATGACCTGCCCGATGGCGGGGCGGGGCAGTTCGTGAAAGTGATCAAGGCCTTGCGCGCCGCTACGCCCGATACCACGATCGAGATCCTCACGCCTGATTTCCGCGGCAAGATGCGCGCCGCTGTCGAAGCGATCGTCGCGGCGGGGCCGGATGTCTACAACCACAACCTGGAGACGGTTCCCCGGCTTTACCCGACGATCCGCCCGGGCGCGCGTTACTACGCCTCGCTGCGGTTGCTCGAGGAAGTGAAGGCGCATGATCCGCTGGTCTTCACCAAGTCCGGGATCATGCTGGGGCTTGGCGAGGAACGGCTGGAAGTGCACCAGGTGATGGACGACATGCGCTGTGCCGGGATCGACTTCATCACCATGGGCCAGTACCTGCAGCCGACGCCTAAGCATGCCAAGGTGGCCGAGTTCGTGACCCCGCAAACCTTTGACGCCTATGGCGCGATCGCCCGGGCCAAGGGTTTCCTGCAGGTTGCGGCCAGCCCGCTGACCCGCTCCAGCTATCATGCCGGTGACGATTTCCGCGAAATGCGGGCCGCGCGCCAGGCCATGGTCGCCCGCGCGGGACGCTGATGCCGGGGATCCGCGAAGTCCGGCGGCTGCCCTACAGCGCCGAACAGATGTACGATCTGGTCGCGGACGTGGCCCGTTATGGCGAGTTCCTGCCCTGGGTGGTCGCCACCCGGGTCCGGTCAGACAGTGAAACGGAAATGGTTGCCGACATGCTGGTCGGCTTCAAGGCGCTGCGGGAGAAGTTCACTTCGCGCGTAATCAAGGACCGTCCGCGCCGGATCGAAGTGATCTACGTCGACGGGCCGATGCGCGATCTCGACAATGTCTGGGACTTCCGACCGGCGGATAACGGTTGCGAGGTCGAATTCATGGTCGACTTCACGTTCCGCAACGCCATGTTCGAGAAACTGGCCGGACAGTATTTCGATCGCGCCTTCCGCAAGATGGTGACCGCTTTCGAAGAGCGGGCGGCCCAGCTTTACGGCAGCAGCAGCTCAAGCGCGACCAGCGCAGCCTGATGACGGATCCCGGCGCGGTCCTCGCCCTCGATCAGCTTCTCTTCAGCCACCAGTTCATCGCTGCCGCGGACCGCACGGGCGAAGACCACCGTCCCGACCGGCTTCATGTCCGACCCGCCATCCGGACCGGCAATCCCGGTGATGGCCACGGCAACATCGGCCGAGCTGTGCTTCAGCGCCCCCTGGGCCATGGCCCATGCGCAGGCGATCGAGACGGCACCGAAGGCATCGATGATATCGTTCGAGACGCTCAGCATCTGGTGCTTGGCCTGATTCGAATAGGTCACGAAGCCCCGGTCGAGCACAGCCGATGAACCCGGCACTTCGGTAAGCGCGGCGGTGACAAGGCCGCCGGTGCAGCTTTCCGCCAGCGCGATCATGCGCCCCGCATCGCGGTTTGCGGCAATGACGCGCTGGGCCAGGGTGGTCAGGTCTTCGGGAAGAATGCTCAAGACACGAGAATCCGTCTGTTTCGAATCGCGGACCGGCCCTTGGTCCGGGGCGGGCGGAAAATCCAGCGCTATTCGATCAGTCGCGCAGCAGAGTGGCTGCAGCCTGGGCGGCAATCCCTTCGCCGCGACCGGTGAAACCGAGCTTCTCGGTCGTGGTGGCCTTGACGCTGACCGCCTCGACCCCCGTGCCAAGCAATTCGGCAAGGCGCAGACGCATGGCCTCGCGGTGGGGGCCGATCTTCGGTGCCTCGCAGACAATCGTCACATCGACATTGCCGATCCGGTAACCGGCCTCGGCGGCCAGCTTGACGGCGTGTACCAGGAACCGGTCCGAGCTCGCGCCCTTCCACTGCGGATCGCTGGGGGGGAAGTGGCTGCCGATATCGCCACTGCCGATTGCGCCGAGGATAGCATCGACCAGTGCATGGATTGCCACATCGGCATCGCTGTGTCCGGCAAGACCGCGATCATGATCGATCTTTACTCCGCAAAGCCAGAGTTCCTCGCCGGTCGCAAGGCGGTGGACGTCATAGCCGGTGCCGACGCGAACGGCTGGCGCCGCCGCGGCAAAATCGCTGGCAAAAGTCAGCTTGTGCAAGAGTTCGTCCCCTTCGACCAATACCACGGCCAGCCCGTCCGCCCGCGCAACCTGGGCATCGTCCCCGGCCGCGGCCGCTTCGGTCCAATTGCGATGTGCTGCCAGGATTTCCGCGAAACGAAAGGCCTGCGGGGTCTGCACGCGGCGCAGCGCCTCGCGCTGGGCTGGTGCGCCCATCAGGGCACCTTCAGCGGCGGTCAGGCTGTCGACCACCGGCAGGACCGGAATCGCGCCGGGTTGAGCGTCCAGAGCGGCAACAAGCCGTTCGATCACCGCCAGCGGCAGCACCGGCCTCGCCGCATCGTGGATCAGGACGCGGGCGGGGGCGCTGCCTGCCAGCGCCTCCAGTGCCAGACGGACCGATTGCTGCCGGGTGGCACCACCGGTGATCAGCCGTACGCCCGGAATGCCGGCCAAAGCCGCGGCGGCTAGTTCGTCAGCGCCTTCAGGGATCGCCACCATGATCGGGCTGGCTCCCGCAGCCCAGAGGGCTTCGGCGGAATGGCGCACGACCGGCTTGCCGCGCCACAGCGCAAACTGTTTGGGCAGAGGCTGTCCAGCGCGCAGGCCTTGTCCGGCAGCGACGATCACGGCGGCAAAAGGCTGGGTTGCAGCGAAATCCATGCCTTGCCGGTATAGGCTTGCCGCACGCGGAGCAATTCCCTATGTGCTGCCTAAATTTTAGGCAAACGATCCATGAACCCGCTTCCTCCCAGCCCCGGCCTTGCGCCGATCCAAATCGGTCCGGAAACCGTCGACTGTCCGGTGATCCTGGCTCCGATGACCGGCGTGACCGATCTGCCGTTCCGCCGCATGGTCCGCCGGTTCGGTTCCGGCCTCAACGTCACCGAGATGATCGCCAGCCCGGCCGCAATCCGTGAAACGCGCGTTTCGCTGCAGAAGGCGATGTGGGACCGCAGCGAGGAACCCGTTTCGATGCAGCTGGTCGGCTGCGATCCGGTCCAGATGGGCGAGGCGGCAAAGCTGGTCGAGGATCGCGGTGCGGCGATCATCGACATCAACATGGGCTGCCCGGTGCGCAAGGTGGTGAACGGCGATGCCGGCAGCGCCCTGATGCGCGACGTTCCTCTGGCGACCAGGTTGATCGAGGCAACGGTCAAGGCGGTGAAGGTTCCGGTTACGGTCAAGATGCGGATGGGCTGGTGCCATGACAGCCTTAACGCCCCGGAACTGGCCCGGATTGCCGAGGACCTTGGCGCAAAGATGGTCACCGTCCATGGCCGCACCCGCAACCAGATGTACAAAGGCCACGCCGACTGGGGTTTTGTCCGTTCGGTCAAGGAAGCGGTTTCGATCCCGGTCATCGTCAATGGCGACATCTGCGAGATTGCCGATGTGGCCAAGGCGCTGGAACAGTCCGGCGCGGACGGGGTGATGATTGGGCGCGGAGCCTATGGCCGCCCCTGGCTGCTGGCCCAGGTCATGCACTGGCTGAAGACCGGACAGCATCTTGCCGATCCTTCGCTGGACGAGCAGTTGGCGGTCATCCTTGAACACTACCAGGCCATGCTTGATCACTATGGTGCCGATACCGGGGTCAAGATGGCCCGCAAGCACCTTGGCTGGTACACCCGGGGCCTGCGCGATTCCGCCCAGTTTCGCAACATGATCAACTTCGTCGACGATGCCGATGAAGTGATGCGGCGGCTGCGCGAGTTCTATGATCCGTTCCTGCAGAAGGCTGCCGCCTGATGGTCGATGCCCAGCGCCAGCTGCTGAGCCTGCCGATGGCGGTGCTGCTGCTGGCGCCGGGGCGGCGATTGTCGGCCGCCAATCCGGCGGCGGAACAGCTACTGGGGCAAAGCTTTCGACGCCTCAAGGACCGTCCGCTGGAGGAGGTCCTGCACTTCGACGAGCCGCGCCTTGCCGCAAGGCTGGAGGAGATCGACGCCCAGCTTTCCGCCCGCGGCACCGCAATCAGCGTGCCGGGCCAGGCGCCCCGCAAGGTGGACGTGATGCTCGCTCCGGTCATCGACCAGCCCGGCTGGCAGATCCTGACCCTGATCGACATCGGCGGGGCGGAAGCGCTGCGCGATGCACCCTCGGGCGGGGAGGGGGGCGTGCTGCGTGCGCCAGAGGTACTGGCACACGAGATCAAGAACCCGCTGGCCGGGATCCGCGGTGCCGCCCAGCTGCTGGGTCGCAAGCTGACCGGCAAGGATCTGGCCATGACCGATCTGATCGCCGACGAGGTTGACCGGATCGCCAAGCTGATCGATCAGATGCAGTCGCTGTCCCGCCGCACCGCACCGGAACTGTCGCCTTGCAATCTTCACGAAGCGATCCGCCGGGCTCGCGCAGTGATCGAGGCTGGGGGCAAGGCCCCGCCGATCATCGAGGAGTTCGACCCCTCGCTGCCGCCGGTGCTGGGCAATGCCGATGCGCTGGTGCAGGTGCTGATCAACCTGCTGGCCAATGCCGCCGATGCGACCGCCGGGCAAGACGACCGCCGGATCGTGATCCGCACCCGCTTTGCCAGCGGCCTGCAACTGCATGGCGGGATCGATGGCGCTGCACTGCGCCTGCCGATCGAACTGCGGATCAGCGACAATGGCCCCGGCATCGCCCCGCACCTGGTAGATCACGTGTTCGAGCCTTTCGTCACGTCCAAGAAGAGCGGGCAAGGACTGGGGCTGGCGCTGGTCCGCCGCTTGCTGCGTGACATGAACGCGCGCATCAGCCACGACCGCGATGAGGCGGGCGGCTGGACTCATTTCCGGGTTCACCTGCCCTTGGCCGAGGATCGCCGTCGCATGCTGCGCGAGGAGGCGGCATGAACATCCTGCTGGTTGAGGACGATCCTTCGATCGCGCTGGTCATCACCGCCGCGCTGGAAGCCGAGGGAATGACGGTTACCGAGTGCGATTCCATCGCCGAGCGGGACCGCCTGATTGCCGGGCAGAGCTTTGATGCCATGGTCACCGACGTGATGCTGACCGATGGCGACGGGATCGAGACGATCGGCACCGTCCGCGCCGCCGCGCCTGACATGCCGATCATCATTCTTTCGGCCCAGAACACGCTCGATACGGCGGTTCGCGCCAGTGATACCGGGGCCTTTGAGTATTTTCCCAAGCCGTTCGACATCGACGAACTGGCCCGCACGGTTCGGCAGGCAGTCGGCCAGTCCTCCGCGCGCCGTTCCAGCGATGGCGATGCTCCGGAAGCGGGACTGCCGCTGGTTGGCCGCTCTGCCGCGATGCAGGCGGTTTACCGGATGATCACCCGGGTCCTGCGCAACGATCTGACCGTCCTCGTGCTGGGCGAAAGCGGCACCGGCAAGGAGCTGGTGGCTGAAGCGATCCACGAACTGGGCCACCGCAAGACCGGGCCGTTCGTCGCGGTCAACACTGCCGCCATTCCGGCTGACCTCATTGAAAGCGAGCTGTTCGGGCACGAGAAGGGCGCCTTCACCGGAGCTGTCGCCCGACATGCCGGAAAGTTCGAACAGGCCAACGGCGGCACGCTGTTCCTGGACGAGATCGGTGACATGCCGCTTGATGCCCAGACCCGGCTGCTGCGCGCGCTGCAATCGGGCCGGATCCGCCGGGTTGGCGGGCGAGAGGAAATCGCCGTCGATGTGCGGATCATCGCCGCCACCAACCGCGATCTGGAACCGATGATTGCGGCCGGCACCTTCCGCGAAGACCTTTATTACCGGCTCAACGTGGTGCCCATTACCCTGCCGCCGCTGCGCGAACGGCGCGACGATATTCCCGCGCTGGCCCGGCATTTCCTGCAACTGGCCGCGGGCGAGGGCCTGCCGCGCCATTCGCTGGGCGAGGATGCCGCCGCCCTGCTGGCCCGCCAGCCGTGGCGCGGCAACGTGCGCGAACTGCGCAATTTCATCTACCGGGTCGCCCTCCTTGTCCGGGAGGAGCGGATCGAGGCAGAAACGCTGGCTCCGCTGCTGATCCCGATCGAGCGCGAAGGGGAAGGGGAAATTGCTGGCAGCCTGGAGCATGCGGTCGATCACTGGCTGGTGACCCATCGTCCGGCCCCCGGAACGGTCTATGATGCCGCATTGGCGGCGTTTGAGCGGCCGCTTTTCATAGCGGCGCTGCGTCAGACCCAGGGCAATCAGTTGCGCGCGGCGCAGCTGCTTGGAATCAATCGTAACACCTTGCGCAAGCGTTTGACCGATCTGGCGATCGACCCGGGCGAGGGCTTGCGCTGAACCTTGGTGCAGGGCGGCGATTTGCCTTGCACTCTTGCAACAGTGGTGTTGTATTCGCGCAACGATGGAGCAGCCCGGTTCCCTGATGCGCGCCAAACGCTGGCCTAACTGGTGGCGGCGCGTGCTTATCTGGGCCCGCAAGGCCAATGTCATCGCCACGCTGGAAGTGGGCTCGGTGGTTGCCTTCCTGCTGATGACGGCGCTGACCTGGTACAATTTTTCTGCTCCCGCCGATCCCGGTACACTGGTTTCAACCGAGCTGACCGCATCGCTGCTCGTCGGAACGCTGGTTCCGGCCATGGCGATCCTGGTCCTGCTGGGCCGGCGTTTGGCCTTGCGCCGGGCGCGCGAGCGGGCCGGGGGCAGCGGCGGGCACCTCCACGTACGGCTCGTGTTCCTGTTCTCGCTGATCTCGGCCGTCCCGACCCTGCTGGTCGTCATTTTCGCCTCGGTTCTGTTCCAGACCGGGGTCGAATTCTGGTTCTCGGACAAGTCCCGTGGCCTGATCGAGAACGCCAACCAGCTCGCCAGGGCCTATTACGAACAGACCGAGCGCGATCTTGAGCTGGAATCGCTGGCCATGGCAGCTGACCTGGGCGATTTCCTGAGCAAGGAGCCGCTAAGCAGCAACGCCTTTCCCGAATACTATTCGTATCAGGTCCATCAGCGCCGGATCAGCGAATCCACCATCCTGCAAAAGGGCAGCGACGGGGCCTTGCACCGGGCCGCTCTTGCCCGCGGGCCGGACCCGCTGACCGAACAGGTCTCGATTGCGGTGCTGCGGCAACTCGATGCCGGGGCGCCGATCGTGGTCAGTTCCACCGGCAATTCGATCCAGGCGGTTACGCCGATCGACCGGCGGGCCGGCATCTACCTCTACACCGCACGAAAATCCGACCTGCTATCGACCGGCTATGCCCAGAACGTGCTCAGATCCTATGAGGAGACGACCCAGCGCGCCCGGATTCAGCAATTGCGCGTCAATGTCGCCCTGTTTGTGGTCAGCCTGGCCCTGGTCGGCCTGTCGGTCTGGTTTGCTTTGCGCTTTGCCGACCGGCAGGTGGAACCGCTCTATGATCTGGTCGATGCCGCGCGCGAAGTGGGGGCCGGCAACTTTGCCATGCGGGTGGAAGGGCGAACGGGGACCGACGAAATCGGTCTGCTCAACCGGGCTTTCAACCGCATGACCCAGCAACTTGACCGGCAGACCCAGGCGCTGGTCGGGGCGAACCAGCAGCTCGACGAACGCCGCGCCTTCATCGAAGCCGTGCTCGAATCGGTTACCGCGGGGATAATCTCGGCCGACGAGGACGGGCGGATCCGCCTCATCAACGGTCCGGCCCAGAAGCTGCTGCTCGATCCGGGAGCGGAACCGCCGATTGGTTTGAAGCTTTCAGAGATCGCCCCGGAAATCGCCACTCTGGCCGAAAGCGGCCGCAACGGCGGAGTCGTCCAGTACGCGCGGGGAAGCGACCTGCTGACCCTTGCGGTCAAGGCGGCGCGAGCCAGCACCGGGACGGTGGTCACCTTCGAGGATATCACCCGCCAGTTGCTCGATCAGCGGCAAGCGGCCTGGTCGGACGTCGCGCGGCGCATCGCGCACGAGATCAAGAACCCCCTGACCCCGATCCAGCTGGCCACCGAGCGGCTCAAGCGCCGCTATACCAAGCTGGTTTCTGCGGATGCGGAACTGTTCGAGGAGCTGACCGGAACCATCATTCGCCAGGTGGGAGACCTGCGCCGGATGGTGGACGAATTCTCCAGCTTTGCCCGCCTGCCAAAGCCCGTGTTCCGAGGGGAGGACCCGGTCGATCTCGCCCGGCAGGCGCTGTTCCTGCAGGAAGTTTCGCGGCCGGACATCAACTTCGCCTTTTCGAGCAGCGGCGAGATCGGGATCATCGCTTGCGACCGGCACCAGTTCGGCCAGGCCATGACCAATGTGCTCAAGAACGCGGTCGAAGCAATCGAGGCACAGCAGAAGGCCGGTGACGCTGCTTACAGGGGCAGGATCACCCTGACCCTGACCGGATCGGCCGAGGATGTGGTTGTCACCGTTGCCGACAACGGGATCGGCCTGCCGCAGGACCGTGACCGGATCGTCGAACCTTACGTGACCACGCGCGAAAAAGGCACCGGCCTTGGCCTCGCGATCGTGAAGAAGATTGTTGAAGAGCATGGTGGCGACATGACCTTCGGCGCAAGTGACAGTGAGGGCACCGTTGTGTCCATGCGGTTTGCCCGTGATCCCCTCTCTGGGCAGCGCGGTTCCGAAGCCGCCGAATGACGTTGATCGAGGAAAGTTGGAATGGCGCTTGAGATCCTGATCGTCGACGATGAACGCGACATCCGCGACCTTGTGGCCGGTGTGCTCAGCGATGAGGGTTACCAGTGCCGCACGGCCGGAGACAGCTCGTCGGCTCTTGCCATGATCGACGAACGCCGGCCCAGTCTGGTCCTGCTCGACGTGTGGCTCCACGGCAGCCCGATGGACGGCCTTGAAGTTCTCGACGCGATCAAGAGCCGCGAACCGGAATTGCCGGTGATCATCTTTTCTGGCCACGGCAATATCGATACGGCCGTCTCCGCGATCGGCCGGGGCGCGATGGACTTCATCGAGAAACCGTTCGAGGCAGAGCGCCTGCTGTTGCTGGTTGCCCGCGCCACCGAAACCGAGCGGCTGCGCCGCGAGAACGCCCGCTTGCGCGAAGGCTTTGTAACGGCGGATGAATTCACCGGAAACTCGGCAGCCATCAATTCGGTCCGGGCGACGCTGAAGCGTGTATCCAATACCGGCAGCCGACTATTGATCTCTGGTCCGGCCGGGTCGGGCAAGGAAGTCGCCGCTCGGCTGCTGCATTCTTGGAGCGGCCGCTCCGACCATGCATTTGTCACGGTCAATTCGGCCCGGATCACGCCGGAGCGGTTCGAGCAGGAGCTGTTCGGCGAGGAATCCGGCGGCAAGCTGGTGCGGGCGGGTCTGCTCGAAATGGCCGATGGCGGCACGCTCTATCTCGATGAAGTCGCCGACATGCCGCTGTCCACCCAGGCCCGGATCCTGCGCGTTCTTACCGAGCAGGCCTTTGTCCGGGTTGGCGGCCACCGCCAGATTCGGGTCGATGTCCGCGTGGTATCCTCCACCGCGCGCGACCTGGAACGCGAGATTTCCGAAAAGCGCTTCCGCGAGGACCTGTTCTACCGCCTGAACGTTGTCCCGGTCAGCATTCCCAGCCTGTCCGAACGCCGCGACGACATTCCCATGCTGGTCGATCATTTCTTTGCCCGCTTCGCGACCGACCAGGGGGTGCCGCCGCCGGAAGTTTCGGAAGAGGCAATGGCCGCGCTGCAAAGCTATGAATGGCCGGGCAATGTCCGGCAGCTTCGCAATGTGGTCGAACGCACGATCATTCTCACCCCGCGCGAACGGATCGGCCGGATCGAAGCGGACATGTTGCCAAGCGAAGTCCTGTCGGGCCGGATCAGTGGCGAGAACACCATGCCCAGCCTGATGGGGGTTCCGTTACGCGAAGCCCGCGAGAACTTCGAGCGTGAGTATCTGCGGGTCCAGATCAAGCGGTTCTCCGGCAACATTTCTCGAACTGCCAGCTTCATCGGCATGGAACGCTCAGCTCTGCATCGCAAACTGAAGCTGCTCGGCATGGCCGATCGGCGGGAAGGGGAAGACGAAGAGGATCAGGCCGCCGGGGCGTAATCCGCCCGTCAACAAGGGCGTTTACCCGAATCGGGCTTGGGTATACGATTGCATCAATGCCAAGCGGCCGGATCGAAAGGTTCGGCCAGATTGCGGACTGCCCCCGGGCAGCTGCCAACAAGAAGGAGCCGAACCATGACCTCTCGCACCCTCAGCGCACGCCCGCGCCCTCCCAAGCCAGAACCCGAACTTGCGGAAACCCCCGCACCGATCTCCGGCGGAGCCAAGGGCGCGAACCTGCAGGACCAGTTCCTCAACCTCTTGCGCAAGAACAAGACCCCGGTGACGATGTTCCTCGTCAAGGGTGTCAAGCTGCAGGGGATCGTCACCTGGTTTGACAACTTCTCGATCCTGCTGCGCCGTGACGGGCAAAGCCAGCTTGTCTACAAGCACGCTGTCTCCACCATCATGCCCAGCGTTCCGGTCGATGCGCGCCAGTTCGCCAGCGGCGGGGAAGGGGGCAAGAAGGTCCGCCTGCTGCAGGACGTGTTCCTGACCAGCGTGCGCAATTCCGAAGTCCAGGTGACGATGTTCCTCGTCAACGGCGTCATGCTTCAGGGCCGGGTCGCTGCATTCGACTTGTTCTGCATGCTGCTTGAGCGGGAAGGGTACGTCCAGCTGGCTTACAAGCATGCGGTGTCGACCATCCAGCCGGTCACCCCGGTCGATCTGACCGGCGACGGTTGGGATGACACAGACCAAGGCGATGACGACTGAGCTTTCTTGACGACAATCGCGAAGATGTGGCCCGCGGCGCGCGGGCACTGATCGTCTATCCCGAGTTCAAGGGACGGGCTGCCGCAGCGATCGACACCGCTGCCCGGCTGGAGGAAGCGCGGGGGCTCGCCCTCGCGATCGGTCTGGAGGTGGTCGATGCCATCGCGATACCGATCCGCGAGGCGCGCGCCGGCACCCTGTTCGGCGAAGGCCAGATCCAGAACATTGCCACTGCTTGCACGCAGGATGAGGCCGAGCTGGTAATCGTCGATGGTTCGCTCTCGGCGATCCAGCAGCGCAACCTGGAAGACAAGCTCAAGCGCAAGGTGATCGACCGGACCGGCCTGATCCTGGAAATCTTCGGCGAACGGGCCGCAACGGCCGAAGGGCGTTTGCAGGTCGAACTGGCGCACCTTGACTATCAGGCCGGGAGACTGGTGCGCAGCTGGACTCACCTGGAGCGCCAGCGCGGCGGCTTTGGCTTCCTCGGAGGTCCGGGCGAAACCCAGATCGAAGCCGACCGGCGCATGATCCGCGATCGCATGGCCCGATTGCGCCGCGAACTGGAGCAAGTTCGCCGGACCCGCGGCCTGCATCGCTCGCGCCGCGAGAAAGCACCCTGGCCGGTGATTGCGCTGGTAGGATACACCAACGCGGGCAAGTCTACCCTGTTCAACCGCCTTACCGGGGCCGGCGTGATGGCGGAGGACCTGCTGTTTGCCACGCTGGATCCGACCATGCGCCGCATCCGCCTGCCCGGCGTGGACAAGGCCATCCTCTCCGACACGGTCGGGTTCATTTCCGATCTGCCAACCCAGCTCGTCGCAGCGTTTCGGGCGACACTGGAGGAAGTCACCGCAGCCGATGTGATTGTTCATGTGCGCGATATCGCCAATCCTGACAGCGCTGCGCAAAAGTCGGAGGTATTGGGCGTTCTTGCCGATCTTGGTCTGGTGGATGAGGACGGAAGCGCCTCCGCCGTTCCGATTGTAGAGGCCTGGAACAAGTGGGATCTCCTCGATAGCGAACGGGTGGCCCAACTGCTTGAGCAGGCTTCGGCGCATGGCGACGAGGTGATTGTCCCCGTATCGGCGCTGACCGGCCACGGCTGCGACGCTTTGCTCGAAGCCGTAGGCCGGGTCCTCACGCAGGGCGCGAAGACTCATTTCTTTGTCCTGCCGGTCAGTGATGGCCAACGGCTTGCCTGGCTCCACGCCCACGGCGAAGTGCTGTCGGACAACGATGGCGGCGAGGACGATCGCGGGCCCTTGCGGCGGCTTGAAGTGCGGCTCGATCCGCGTGAGCTAGGCCGGTTTACCCGACTCTGAGGCCTTTACGGCACTCCACAATGCTTCCTGATGATCCAAGTCGAGCTTTGTGAAGTCCTCACCGCGCTCGGCGGCAAGGACCTCCATTGCCTTGAAACGCCGCTCGAACTTGGCATTGGCTGCGCGTAGCGCCTCTTCGGCCGGTACGCCGTAGGCCCGCACCAGATTGACCGCAGCGAACAGGAAATCGCCTGCTTCCTCGATGCGCTGCGTGTCTGTTTCGGCCTCGGCCAGTTCGGCGACCTCTTCTGCAACCTTGCTGGCTGGTCCTTCCGGGTCAGGCCAGTCAAAGCCCGTCCGGGCCGCCCGCTTCTGTAGCTTTTCGGCCCGGAGGAGGGCGGGAAGGGCAAGGGCAACGCCGTCAAGCGCACTGACGGCGCCCTTGGCGATCCGTTCTTTGGCCTTCAGAACCTCCCAGCGTTCCTCCCGCGATTGTCCATGGTCTGGCTCCGTTCCGAAGACGTGCGGGTGACGGGATTCCATCTTTGCGCTGATCGCTTCGGCTACATCGGCAAAGCTGAAGTGACCGGCTTCCTCAGCCATGCGTGAATGGAACACAACCTGCAGCAACAGATCGCCAAGTTCATCCTTGAGCGCTTCGATGTCGTTCCGCGCGATGGCATCAGCCACTTCGTAGGCTTCCTCGATCGTGTACGGCGCAATGGTCCCGAAGGTTTGTGCAAGGTCCCATTCACAGCCGCGTTGCGGATCGCGCAGCCGGGCCATGATGCGGAGGAGGCGTTCCAGGGATGAGTTGCATGGTTCAGACATATTGGAATGATAATATATATTATGTTAAATGCAACTTGCGACGATGGGTGCGATCACCCTCCAAGCAAGCCAATCCCCAGTGTCAGCCCGGCAAAGATCAGGACCCAGATCAAGGCCATCTGCACTATCTCCCTGCGCCCGTGGCCGGCAGCCGCAGCGCTGCTCCGAAAAGCTCCGAAGTTCAGAACCAGCAAGGCCAATCCGGAAACGATCCCGACGATGATTGCAGTTGTCGTCACGCTACCACCTCCAGGCCATCGTAACCCACCAGCACGTGGGCCGGCACTTCGGCCTGCAGCGTGGCATAGTCCAGCGACTTGTCGAGGTGCGTCAGGATGCCCGTCTTGGCCCGAACCGCCTCGATCAGCTCAAGCGACATGGCCAGGTGGCAATGGGTCGGATGCGGATCGCGCCGCAGGCAATCGACCGCTAACACGTCGACGCCACTGAACAGATCGACCATCTCACGGGTAATCGTGTTGAAGTCTACCGCATAACCTACCGATTTTCCGTCACAATCAAACCGGAAGGCCGTGCTGTCCATCGAGCCGTGCGGCATTCGGCAGTGGCGGATGCCAATGCCCGCGCACATCCGGACGCGATCCAGCGTGTCAAGCGCCAGAATGGTTGGATAACCGTCCTGACCGGCAAAGACATAACCGAAGCGCTGGCGCATCCGCCGTACGGTTTCCTCATCGGCATAGGCAGGAATCGGACCGGCGCGGCCATAGCGCAACACCCGCAAATCATCGACACCATGCGCGTGATCGGCATGGTCATGGGTCCAGAATACCGCGTCGATGCGATCGATTCCGTTGTTCAGGAACTGATTGCGAAGATCCGGCGACGTATCGACGAGGATCCGGCTGCCGCTGTCACTTTCGACCAGCACAGAAACCCGGCTACGACGGTTCCTTGGCTCATTGGGGTCGCATTGCCCCCAGTCGTTGCCGATCCGAGGCACACCGGTGCTGGTTCCGCAGCCAAGCACCAGCAGTTTCATGCTGCTTTCCCAAACAGCCGGAAGAAATTGCGGGTAGTAGTCTCAGCCAGCGCTGCGGGCGTGGTTCCACGCAGGCTGGCCACGAACCGGGCCGTATCGGCCGTGAATGCCGGCTCGCACACGCGGCCGCGATGCGGCACGGGCGCCAGAAACGGCGCATCGGTTTCGACCAGGATGCGATCGTCCGGCAGATCGACCGCAACGGCTTGCAAGTCCTTGGCGTTCTTGAAAGTTACGATACCCGACAGCGAGATCGTCAGGCCCAGATCGAGCACCTTCCGGCCAAAATCGGCCGAAGCGGTGAAGCAATGGATCAAAGCCGGGAAGGCCCCCTGCTCCATTTCCTCGGCCAGGATCGCGAACGTATCGTCCTCGGCATCGCGGGTGTGAATGATCAGCGGCAATCCGGTCTGCCGGGAGACCGAAATATGCCTCCGGAACAATGCTTTCTGCATCTCCCGATCGGAATGGTCGTAGTAATAGTCTAGGCCAGTCTCGCCGATCGCGATAACCCGCGGATGTGCGGCTGCCTCCAGCAGCGCTGCTTCTCCAAGGTCGGCATGGGCATCGGCCTCGTGCGGATGGATCCCGACACTGGCCCAGACATCGGCTTCCCGCTCCGTGGTCGCGACCACCTGCGCCCATTCACGTTGCCGGGTGGAGATCGAGAGGAAGCCCCCCACCCCGGCCTCACGTGCCCGCGCCAGGACACCCTGCTGGTCTTCCACCAGCCCCTTGTATTCAAGGTGACAGTGGGAATCGATCAGCATCAGGCGTCCTCGGCGGGCAGCTCAAGCCGCGGGAACACGCCGACCGGTTGGGCGAGTGCGAAGCCGCTGGTCGAGAGTCTCTCAAACCATTCGCTGTCCGAAAGATCGGAAAACCGCCGCTGATCTCCGGGAATACCCATCTGGTCCAACAGTTTGTCGGCGGCCTGCGGGGTTACAGGACGGATCGCGATGGCCAGGTCCCGCACCGCCATGAACAAGGTCTGCAGAACAGCGCGCATCCGCTCCGGATCGGTCTTCTTCAAGGTCCAGGGGGCCTGTTCATCAACATACTGGTTGCAGGCGAAGATGACCCTCATCCAGGCATCCAGCCCGTCACTGAACTCCAGCGCGGCAAAGCTGCGAGGCAATTGAACGCTACAAACGTCCTTCACATCATTCAGCAATGCAATGTCCACCTCCGCCGGAGTGAAGTCTGCAAGCTTCCCGTCAAGATTCTTGAAAATCATCGATAAACTGCGCTGCGCCAGATTTCCGAAACTGTTCGCCAGTTCGGCATTGCAGCGGGTCACGATCGCTTCCGGGGAGTACGAGCCGTCCTGCCCGAAAGCGACTTCGCGCATGAGAAAATAGCGCAAGGCATCGACACCAAACTGACCAGCCAAGGCCATCGGATCGGTTACGTTGCCAAGCGATTTCGATTCCTTCTGCCCGCGGTTGAGCAGGAAGCCGTGACCGAACACCTGGGCAGGCACCGGAAGACCCGCACTCATCAGAAAGGCCGGCCAGTAGATCGTGTGAAAGCGGACGATGTCCTTGCCGATCAGGTGCAGATCGGCCGGCCAGAACTTGCTGTAATCCCCTGTTTCATCCGGAAAACCAAGGCCGGTGAGATAGTTGGTCAGCGCATCGACCCACACGTACATCACGTGGTTGTCGCTGCCCGGCACCTTGACGCCCCAATCGAAGCTGGTGCGCGAAACGGAAAGGTCGCGCAGGCCCGCCTTGACGAAGGCCAGCATTTCATTGCGACGGCTTTCCGGGCGCAGGAAACCGGGGGTCTCCAGAAGAGCGATCAGCTTGTCCTGATAGGCCGAGAGGCGGAAGAACCAGCTTTCCTCGACCGTCCATTCAACCGGAGTGCCTTGCGGAGAAAGCTTCTCCCCCCCTTCTCCGGCGACCAGTTCGCTCTCGTCGTAATAGGCCTCGTCGCGGACCGAATACCAACCTTCGTAGCGATCGAGATAGAGATCGCCGTTGGCCTCCATCCGCTGCCACAGGGCCTGGCTGGCGGCGTGGTGACGCGGTTCGGTGGTGCGCAGAAACACATCATAAGAGACATTCAGTCCATCGCACATATCTATGAAATGTTGAGACATTTCAGAAGCAAGCTGGGCCGGCGTGATGCCGAGATCACGGGCCTTCTGGGCCATTTTCAGGCCGTGCTCGTCCGTGCCGGTCTGGAACCGTACTTCGCGCCCCATCTGGCGCTGGAACCGGGCAATTACGTCAGCGGCAATCGCCTCATAAGCATGGCCGATATGCGGCTTGCCATTGGGATAGGAAATAGCGGTGGTGATGTAGAACGGGTCGGCCATGGCCGGGGGCAATCTTTCGGTGAAGGGGATCAGGCCACTTCTCTAGGCATGGCGAGCGAGGCCAGCAAGGCCCCGATTTCCATGATCGCGAGAGCGGGCTCGAAATTGTAGGTCGGGAGTTGTCCCGCCAACCGCACCAGTTCGCCATGAACCGCGATAACCTGCTGATTTCGAGCCGTATTGCCCTTGCCGAGTTCGGCAGCGACCACGGCCCTCGCAAGATCGACGGCGGCCTGCTGGCGTTCCCGGTCCGGCCTGGCACCGATCTCTTCGGCCAGCGCGCCGCGCAGAGCAAACAGGTCGTCGCCCTCGGCGATCAGGCGGAGCATGATCTTGTGCAGTTTGCCGAGGTCCTGCTCGACGAATTCGAGCGCCGCGCCGGGCGAGCCTTCGGCTGCGGCAACGGCCGCGGCGCGGGCTTCGGCATTGGCCTGGGGAGCGCAATCAGCCAGAATTCGGTCGATTGCGCCCGTATCCAGCGGGGCGAAGCGCAGGATCCGGCAGCGCGAGCGGATCGTGGGCAGCAGTCGCCCCGGCCGGTGAGTCACAAGCAGAAAGAATGTGCCCTGAGGCGGTTCCTCAAGAACCTTCAGCAAGGCATTGGCAGCATTGCGTTCCAGGTGATCCGCTGGATCGATGATCACCGCCCGGCGACTGCCCAGCGTGGGCCGGGTGTGGAGCCGTTGGATCAGCGTGCGGATCTCCTCGATCGGGATCGCGCGCTTGCGGCGATAGTCGGCGCCATCCTCACGCTTCTTGGCTTCTTCCTTGTTTTCAGGAGGATGCTCGGGAATCAGGATGTCGGGATGGAGGTCCGGCGGAGGCTGGGGAATGCCCGGTTCGGCAACCAGTTCAGCAGCTGCAGCACGGGCGAAATGCCCTTTGCCAAGGCCCTTGAGCCCGGTCAGCAGCCAGGCGTGATGCATGCGCGGGCTGGACATCGCCGCGCGCCATTCGCGCCAGGCCGGATCGTGGCCGACAAGGGGGACTGAAGGTGTACTCAAGGTGCACTCAACCATGCGTCAAGGGCCACCACGATGCGTTCATGCACTTGTTCCGCAGTGCCATCACCATCGATCCGGCGGAACCGGGCCGGCTCGGCATCGGCCATGGCCGAAAAGGCAGCGGCGACCTTGGCGTGATAGCCGGCATCGCGACCACCGATCCGGTCGGGGGCATCGCCATCACGAACCCGGGTACGGGCAACCGCCACATCGGGAGACACTTCGATCAGCAGGGTCAGGTCGGGCAGCAGGCCCTGGCTGCCGATCCGGTGCAGATCCAGCACCTCGGCATCGGACAGCCCGCAGCCGCCGCCCTGATAGGCCCGGCTTGAATCGACGAACCGATCACAGATCACCCATTGGCCGGCTGCCACCGCCGGACGGATCAGCCGCTCGACGTGGTCCGACCGCGCTGCCGCAAAGAGCAGCGCTTCGGCGCGGGGGTTCCACCCTTCCCCCTCCACCCCCAACAGCAGCGCGCGGATTGCTTCGGCCCCCGGGGTTCCGCCGGGTTCGCGGGTCACCACGCAGGCGATCCCGCGCGCTTCCAGCGCGGCCGCCAGCATCCGGGCCTGGGTGCTCTTGCCCGCCCCTTCTCCGCCTTCGAAGGCTATGAACATTCCGCGTGTCATTGGAACGGCCCTAGCAGGCCATTGACCAGCCTGTCGATTGGTCCGGCCTTGCCCACTGCCTCGCGTGCGACCAGCGGCAGGTAATGCGGCGGCTGGCCGTCGATCTGCACTTCCAGCCCGCCGACCAATTGCCCCTTGCCAACCGGCGCGCGAACCGGGCCGGTATAGACAATCCGCGCCGATACCCGGGGACGATGCCCCTTGGGCACCGCCAGAGCGAAAGGCTGCGCCACTGCAACCGGCACCGATCGCGCATCGCCGCCCTGCACCCTGACCGCCCCGACGGTCCAGTCCGGCGTGAGGAAGGGCCGGCTGTCCCACGCGGCATAGCCCCATTCGGCAACCTCGCGCGCGGCCCGGGCACGGTCGGCCTCGGTGGGTGCCTTGCCCACTACCAGGACCAAACGCCGGCCATTGCGTTCCACCGCGCCAAGGAAGGTATAGCCCGCCTCGCGCGTGTGGCCGGTCTTGATCCCGTCGGCGCCAGGCAGAACCCCGGCAATGGGATTGCGGCTGGCAAGCTTCTGCCCCTTCCAGTCCATTTCCCGCGGGCCGAAATAGCGGCGGTAAAGCTCTGGATGATCGACAATCAGCGCCTGGGCCAGCCGGACCATGTCGCGCGCCGTCACTCGGGTCTTGCCGCCATCGGGCAGGCCGTTGACGCTGGCAAAGCTGCTGCCGGTCATCCCCAGTGCCTGCGCCCGCGCGTTCATGGCCGCGATCCACGCCGCGTCACTACCCAGTGCCCCTTCCGCCAGCACCATGGCGGCATCGTTGGCGCTGGCCGTAGCGATTCCGTGGAGCAGATCGCCCACGCGGACCTGCTCGCCCGGTTGCAGCCACAGCGTCGTCCCCTTGCCCGACAGCCGCGCCGCCGTCTCCGGGCGGACGGTGAACATGGCATCCTCGGACAGGCGGCCCGCGCGGATCAGGTCGAAAGCGACCAGCATGGTCATTGCCTTGGTCATCGAGGCCGGCAGGAACGGCTGCTCCGCCCCGCGCGCGAACAGGGTCTGCCCGGCGGACAGATCGACCAACAACAGGATCGGAGCCTGCGCCGCTGGCACTGGTAGCGGTTGCAGCGCCTCCACCGCCACCGAGCGCGAAGCTGCCGCGCCGGGCAGCAGCGCGGCAATCAGCAGCAAGGCATGGCGATGGTTCAATTCCTGTCCCCGCCAGACGCGGCGCGGACAGGAAGATTCCGTCAGTCGGCGCGCTGGATTCTGGCGTCGCTATAGCCTGCCGCGCGGGCCTTCGCCAAGGCGGCCTTGGCCTCCGCCTCGCTGGCGTAAGGCCCCATCCGCACGCGCCAGACGCTGCCGCCCTGCACGGCCTTGCCGCCGGATTTCTTCGCCGCGGCATCGGCATTGGCTTTGCTGGAGAATGCGCCAACCTGGACGACGAACCCGCCCTTCACCGGCGCTGCCGGCGCAGGAGCGGCGGCGCCATCCGGCGCCGGTCTGACACGCGGCGCGATCTTCGGCTTGGGTTCGGCCTTGGGTTTTGGCTTGGCTTCCGGCTTCGGCGGCAAGGCTGCAGCGGGCGTATCCGGCACCGGATCGGTCGCGGCAGGGCGCGTGACGCCTTCCTGCTGGTCGAGTTTGCGCTGCAGAACGTTCACCAGCGATTTGGGCGTATCCATCCGGGCCGGCGCAGCCATGCCGCTGCGCAGCGCAGCGCGATCAGGCTCGACCGGATTGACCCGGCGCACCCGGACGGGAACATCGCCAGCGCCAACCACACCGAGTTGGGCGGCCGCCCCGGGCGACAGTTGCAGCATTTGCTTGCCGGTCATCGGCCCGCGCCGGGTGACGCGGACCAGGATGGTCTTGCCGCTGTCGAGCGCGGTCACTTCGACATAGCTGGGCAGCGGCAGGGTCCGGTGCGCGGCCGTGACGGTGGAACCGCCATCCGGGCCGATCACCGCGCGGCCAACGGCATCGTAATTCATCCGGTCGGCCGGGGTATAGGTCACCCCGTCCACGGTGAAGCTGGGGCCGAGCACCATCGGATAGTCGGCCTCCGGCCCATTGGCTGGAACGGCGGGATTATCCGCCACGCGCATCCCCCCGCCGCCACAGGCGGAAAGCAGGACCAGAGCGATAAGCGGCAGGCTGTGTTTAACGGGCAATTTCATCTGCAAGTAACCCCACGGACAGTGCGTAGTAGTTCGAGCAGTTGTAATGCAGGATGACGCGATAATTCCCGGTTAACAGGAATGAACCATTCCCCGCCCCGTCCGGTTCGAACAGCACGGCCATGGTCGAATCGGCAATCGGTGCGCGGGGAACCACCCCCAGTGCGCGCCATTCCGCCACCGTCTTCCACACCGAATGGCGGTTGTGGACGCGCGGGCAGGATGGCGCATCAAGCCGGGTGGTCAGCAGCTGGCGGTTCAGCCCGGCCGGCGCATCGACCCGCACCCCCCAGGGCTCGCCCGGCCGCCAGCCGGCATCCTTGAAATAGTTGGCAATGCTGGCGAAGGTATCGGCGCGGCTGTTCCAGATATCGGCATCGCCATCCCCGTCGCCATCGCGCGCAACCCGCAGGTAGACCGAGGGCAGGAACTGCGGATTGCCGAAAGCCCCGGCCCAGCTGCCCAGCATCCGGCTGCGCGGCACGCCGCGATCGGCCATTTTCATCAGCGCGATCAGCTCGCCTTCAAACAGTTCGCGCCGCCGCCCTTCATAGGCCAGCGTGGCCAGCGACCGGGCCAGATCGAAATCGCCCATGATCCGGCCGTAGAAAGTTTCCTTGCCCCAGATCGCGATGATCATCTTGGCCGGTACGCCGTATTCCGCTTCCATCCGGGCGACCAGATCGGCGTTGGCGGCAAGGGCCGAGCGGCCCCGGTTGATCCGCTCTGCCCCGATGTGCCGCGCGTAATAGGGCCAGAAGGCCGGCGGCGAACCGGGGGTGGAACCGGGCTGCGACCGGTCCAGCGAGACGACCCTGGGGTTATAGGTCAGCCCGCCGATGATGCTGTCCACCGCACGCTGGCTGACCCCCTGCCCGCGTGCTTTCGCTCCGACCAGCTGGAGATAGGACTGGAACCCGTCGGCGGAATCGGCCGCAGCCGGAACCGGCTGGACCACCGGCACGGCGCTCTGCTGCGCGGTCACGGGCGAGAACAGGGCCATCCCCAGCCCCAGCGGGGCGGCAAGACGGAATTTACGCAGCAGGCTCATGACGCCGACCTTGGCACAGCCGGTTCGATTCGGGAAATCCATCGGGCGTGACAATGCCGCGCTTTGCCGCTAGCGGCTGCGTCGAGCGGACAGGTGGCCGAGTGGTTTAAGGCAGCGGTCTTGAAAACCGCCGTGGGTGCAAGCTCACCGTGGGTTCGAATCCCACCCTGTCCGCCAACCCATCCCGCCAGTGATTTTCTTTCCGTGACTTGGCCGGAAAGAGCGAACAGCCATGGTAAACCCGCATATACTATCCACAGGGGTTGAGCCGCTGTTCAACGCCTATCTTTCTGGAACAATGGGACGATTTTCTGCGGCTTGAAGCGGCGTCACCGGCGCAAGGCCCTTAACCGTCCGGGCCGGACAACCCGATCTTAACGATAGCGGGAAAGAGTTCGGCAAGGCGCCCGGCCTAGGCCAGCGGCATGAACCCGGCCTTCCAGACCCCTTTCACCCCCCATTCCGACCAGACCTGCGCCCGGGTGGCGCCGCGTGCCGCGCTGGGTGTGACCTGCGAGGTCCGTCAGGGCACGCGGGCCTGGCAGCGGGTGGTGCTGGAAGACCTCTCCCCCACCGGTTTCCGCATCCTGCGCCTGGCCAATCCTGATCCCTCGAAGCCATTGTGGATCCGCATTCCCGGCATCCAGCTGCTGACCGCCAACCTGTGCTGGACGCGCGGCACGGCAACCGGCTGCGAATTCACCGCGCCGCTGCACATTGCCGTATTCGAACACCTCGTCCGCCAGGCCGGGGGCGAGCTGCAGCGCTAAAGCGTCAGATGTGCAGCGCGCGCCCGTAAGCGGCGAGGACGCTTTCGTGCATCATTTCCGATAGCGTCGGATGCGGGAAGACCGTGGCCATCAATTCGGCCTCGGTGGTTTCCAGCGTCTTGCCCACGACATAGCCCTGGATCAGCTCGGTCACTTCGGCCCCGACCATGTGCGCGCCCAGCAGCTCGCCGGTCTTGGCATCGAACACGGTCTTGACGAAGCCTTCCGGCTCACCCAGCGCGATTGCCTTGCCATTGCCGATGAAGGGGAACGTTCCGGCCTTGACCGTGTAGCCGGCCTCCCTGGCCTTGGCCTCGGTCAGGCCGACCGAAGCGACCTGCGGGTGGCAATAGGTGCAGCCCGGAATGTTGCGGCGGTCCATCGCGTGGGGGTGAACCTCCTTGTTGCCCAGTTCCCTGGCGATGCTTTCGGCCGCGATCACGCCTTCGTGGCTGGCCTTGTGCGCCAGCCACGGACCGGGCGTGACATCGCCGATCGCCCAGACGCCGGGCACGTTGGTGCGGCCATAGTCATCGATCGCGATGATGCCGCGTTCGGCTTTGATGCCAAGCGCTTCAAGGCCGATATTCTCGGTATTCGGAACGATCCCGACCGCGACGATCACGTGGCTGAAATCGCCCGAGACGACCTTGCCGTCCTTGCCCTTGATCGCCGCCTTGACGCCGGCAGGACCGACCTCGATCTTCTCGACCCCGGCCCCGGTCAGGATCGTCATGCCCTGCTTGACCAGCGCTTTTTCCAGGAATGCGGAAACGTCCGCATCTTCCACCGGAACGATCCGGTCCATCATTTCGACGACCGTCACTTCGCTGCCCATGTCGTTGTAGAAGCTCGCGAATTCGATTCCGATCGCGCCGGAACCGATCACCAGCAGCTTGCTCGGCAATTCCTGCGGCACCATCGCGTGGCGATAGGTCCACACGCGCTTGCCGTCGGCCGGGGCAAACGGCAGATCGCGCGCCCGCGCGCCGGTGGCAACAATAATGTGCTTGGCGGAGAGGGTTTCGCTGCCCTTCTCACCGGTCACTTCCAGCTTGCCCGCCCCTTTCAAAACCCCGGTGCCCATATGCACCGCAATCTTGTTCTTCTTCATCAGGTGGGTGACGCCCTGGTTGAGCTGCTTGGCCACGCCGCGGCTGCGCTTGACCACCGCGTCCAGATCGGCGCGGATATTGTCGGCGGCCAGACCGTAAGCCGCTGCGTGCTTCATGTTGTGCAGCACCTCGGCCGAGCGCAGCAGCGCCTTGGTGGGGATGCAGCCCCAGTTGAGGCAGATCCCGCCAAGGTTCTCCCGCTCGACAATCGCGGTCTTGAGGCCAAGCTGCGCACAGCGGATCGCCGCAACATAGCCGCCGGGGCCGGAACCGAGGACGATGACGTCGTATTGATCGGCCATCTTACGCCACCAGTCCCAGCGGGTTTTCGATCAGGTCCTTGAAGGCCTGCATCAGCTGCGCGCCGTCCGCACCGTCGATCGCGCGGTGATCGAAGCTGCCGGTGGCGCTCATCACCGAGGCGACCGACAGTGCGCCATCGACCACATAGGGCCGCTGCTCGCCCGCGCCGACCGCCATGATCATCGCCTGGGGCGGGTTGATCACGGCATCGAACTGCTTGATCCCGAACATGCCGAGGTTGGACAGACTGGCCGTGCCGCCCTGGTATTCGTGCGGCATCAGGTTGCCCTCGCGCGCCTTGTCGGCCAGCGCTTTCATCTCGGTGGAGATCTGGGCCACGCCCTTGGCCGCGGCATCGGTGATGATCGGCGTGATCAGCCCCGAAGGCGCGGCGACTGCGACCGAGATATCGGCGCGGGAGTACTTGCGCAGCTCGTTCCCGGCGAAGGAGACGTTGCACTTCGGCACCCGGATCAGCGCCTTGGCCAGTGCCTTGATCAAAAGATCATTGACCGAGAGTTTTACGCCATCATGTTCAAGTGCCTTGTTAATTTCACCGCGCAGCTTGAGCAGCGCATCGAGCCGGACATCGACCGTCAGGTAGATGTGCGGTATGGTCTGCTTCGCCTCGGTCAGGCGGCGGGCGATGGTCTTGCGGACGTTGTTGAGCTTTTCCGCTTCATAGGGAATGCCGAAGTCCGGCACCTGCGCAGCGGCGACAGGCCCGGCAGGCGCAGCCGCCGGAGCGGCACCCGGCTGGGCCGCCTCGACATCGGCCTTGACGATCCGCCCACCCGGGCCGCTGCCCTTGACGGCCTTGAGGTCCACGCCCTTCTGCTCGGCTATCCGCTTGGCCAGCGGCGAGGCAATCACCCGGTCCCCCTTGGCCACCGGTGCCACAACGGGTGCCGCCGCCGGCGCGGCCGCAGCCACTGCCACAGGAGCCGTAGCAGCAGCGGGCTTGGCCGCGCTTGCCTTGGCGGCCGGCTTGGCACTGGCATCTTCGCCCTCACCCGCCAGCACCGCGATCACCGTCCCGACCTTGACCCCTTCGGTGCCTTCCGGAACCGAGATCGACACGATCATGCCTTCATCGACCGCTTCGAATTCCATCGTCGCCTTGTCGGTTTCGATCTCGGCCATGATGTCACCGGAGGAGACGGTGTCCCCTTCCTTGACCAGCCATTTGGCAAGCGTGCCTTCCTCCATCGTCGGGGAAAGCGCGGGCATCTTGATTTCGATGGGCATGGTTTGCCTTCAGGTCCTCGCTGGGGAGTGCGTGTCACTACGTCTCTGGCCAGAAATTGCCCAGACGGCAAGACGCTTGCGCAGAATACGATTGTATCGGATACCCCGCGCCGAGGGACAGGACCATGCGCGTTTACCTGGTAATCATGGACGAAACCGACGAGGCCGCCACCGCGCTGCGCTTTGCCGCAGGGCGGGCCGTTCGCACCGGCGGGCAGGTCCACTTGCTGGCCCTGGTTCCGCGCCAGCAATTCGTCGCGTTCGGCGACGGCTTCAATCAACTCCGCCCGCGCGAGCTCGGCCTCGTCCTTCATGTCCTCCGGCCAGTCGCCCACACGCACGGTCATGCCC
>ERZ761602.1735-NODE-1735-length-37898-cov-4.433264_pt1 | contig 37898 bp, 30 predicted proteins | sample MGYA00512165_ERZ761602 | MGnify/ENA primary metagenome ERZ761602 (study PRJEB28899, sample SAMN02445085) | bioreactor sludge metagenome | biome: EBPR sludge; isolation source: Thorneside wastewater treatment plant | place: Australia: Brisbane, Thorneside...
TGGCTATGGTTAGCAAATGGCATCCCCACGCGCGCGGCTACGGCGAAACCCTCCGCGCAATGCCCGACGTGAAAGTCACCACCGTCTGGGATGAAGTCCCCGCTCGCGGCGAAGAATGGGCCACAACGCTCGAAGCGGATTGGGTGCCGGACTACGCCGCCCTGCTCAAACGCGACGACGTCGACGCCATCTGTTGCAACGCCCCCACCAACCGCCACGCGGAACTGATGATCGCCGCCGCCAACGCAGGCAAACATATCTTTACCGAAAAGGTAATGGCCCTAACCATCGACGAATGCAACGCGATCACCGAAGCCGTGAACAAAAACAAAGTCACCTTCTGCATCTCGTTTCCGTTTCTCACCCGCGCGGAAGTGCGCTACGCGAAGCAGGCCGTGGAGGACGGCCTGATCGGACGCCTCGTGTTCATCCGCGTGCGCATCGCGCACGACGGTGGTAGCGCAGGTTGGTTACCGGAATATTTCTGGGGTGCGGAAGAATGCGGCGGCGGCGCGATGATGGATCTCGGCGCGCATCCCATGTACCTGCTGCGATGGTTCGGCGGCCAGCCCAAGCGCGTATCGTCGACGTTCAATTACATCATGCAGAAAGAAGTCGAAGACAACGCTATCTCCACCATCGAATTTGAGAGCGGCTGCCTCGGCGTAGCCGAAACCAGCTTCATGTCAACCTACAGCCCATTCTCCCTTGAACTCTCCGGCACCGAAGGCAGCATCGTAGTAGGCGGACCCGACGAAAAATCTGTCCGCATCCGCTCCCGCAAATTGAATGAGGGCAAATCCTGGATCACCCCTGAGAAACTACCCGACCCCCTACCCAACCCGGCTCAACTATGGGTAAACGGAATTCTTCGCAAAGAAAAAATCCCCTTCGGCCTCGAAGAAGGAACCCAACTAACCGAACTCATGCAGCACGCGTATCTATCCCACCTCGAAAGCAAACAAATAGAAATTCCGAAACGGTAACGCAATTTCTCCTATTCCGAAGTTGGATTCGGGCTCGCCGACAAAAGTTCCGCCAAGTCGAGCGGTCGCGTGAACATTTCCACACCACCTTGCGGATTTCGTGGCCACTCCTCTTGAGGACGGTCCCAATACAGCTCCACGCCGTTCTCATCAGGATCGCGCAAATACAGCGCTTCGCTCACGCCGTGGTCGCTGGCGCCGTCGAGGGTAATCCCCGCAGCCATCAGTCGCTGTAGCGCAATCGACAGTGCGGCCCGCGTTTGATAGAGAATTGCCAGGTGATACAGCCCGGTGGACCCTTTTGGCGGCGGCGACCCTCCCGCGCTTTCCCACGTGTTGAGTCCGATATGATGGTGATAGCCCCCGGCAGAAATAAACGCCGCCTGCGAGCCGTAGCGTTGCATCAGTTCAAACCCAAGCACGCCACAATAAAAATCCAGCGCACGCGCCAAATCCGCAACTTTGAGATGCACATGACCGATTCGTGCACCAGGATCAATTGGCACCACAGCGAACTCTGGATCTGAAGGGTGTGTCATTTCGATCACCTGTTTGCAGTATAAAATTGGGACAACCAGTTATTTTATCTTCCCGCTTACTTTCGATTTGAGTTTTCGCGGGCGGCCTACGGGGAGCGGGCGGAAGCGGCGGCCAAGTTTGCGTTCGAGTTTGCTGAGGAAGGAGTCGCTGGCGAGCGGGAGGCCAGTGTAGGTATTCAGCCGGAGTGCGGCGATGGTGTCTCTATCCTCGGCATGGGCGAGCGTCCCTTTCCAGTCAATCCCAGCAACGATTTCCTGCCAAGTGGCGAGATCAATTCGTAGTAGACGGCTGACGAGTAATCGGCTTTTTAGCGGGGCCAACTGATCAACCCCGGCACGCAACCCCCAATTCTCCAACCCCGTAGAAATCTGGTCGCCCCCACTTATTGGGCAGGCCGGGCAATCCCTCCGGGAGCCATATCTCGTGGCTATGTTCAACACCTATTATGCCATACTTATGCGCATGCGCACAGGTTGGCCGAGTGAGTGCTTATTGCCTATGTCATAACTGGGGCGACATGATGAAACCTAATCTGATTCGCTGTGTTTATATCTCCCTGCTCTTTGCAGCTACGGCCGGCGCATATCCCCTTCATTCTGCGATAAATACAAAGTCCTACGAATCAGATTCCGGCGAATATAAATTCGTGGTGGATCCAAAAGATAGGAGTGGATGGGGCGCAGCCGAATACCGTTTCGTTCATAAAGGCGAGACGACATGGACCAAGGAGTTGCCGTATACGCTGGTGGACGCAAAGGTCTCGCAAAGCGGGATCATCCTTGGTCACGCGAACCTGATGAAGCGCGATGATGAGGGGAATCGAGTCGCGGAAACATTCATGGTGGTACTTATTGACCGCGATGGAAACGTGCGCTTTCAGGAAGAGCGCGAAAAGGTCATTCTTATCGTCCACGGCCCGGGACTACCCTATGTTCAATCGCTCCACATGGACGATTCCAAAAACCGCGCCATCGCGAACATAGCCGCAAGTGACCAAACCCCTCAGCAGTGGATGGTCTTCGATCTATCTACGGCGAAATTGATCGGCACGATAACACCTAAAACGCCCGAGGAGACTGCGAATCGATCCCTGCGATTATCCGAAGCCGAGCTAATACCAGGCACCTCATTGATGTTGAGCTCCTGGTTCGAATTGCTCGTGGAGACCGAGGGTTTTCGGGCCAACACCTATTTTGCCCTCCACGATTTGGATGGGAAAATGGTGTGGTCGTTGCTCGATTCTGAACTGGACAAGCCTGGTGAATCTGATGGTGAAGACTCCGATAACGCATGGGAGTTTGACCGAACAAAGCTGTTGGCTGTGACCGAGAGCGCAACATTCGATATCTGGCTCGAAGACAAAAAACAACGTGCGACCTACGCGGTAGAACATACCGCCAATGCGACACCTAGTGTAAGAGAAGTCAACCGTGTTCCCTACACTCCGAAACGCAAGCAAGTAAGAACGTTTGAAATGCCGGCGTTTCCCGAGATCACAGTGGAGAAGCCGGTCACGGTGAGTTTGGGCGGACGCGTGAAGCGCGAACGAAAACCAGAACAAGGCCGAATTTTCGATTTTGAACCTACAGAAGACGGTTCAATTTGTTCGTTACGCGTTTTCAGAGATGACCGGGCGGCGCTATTGTTACATGCGCCGAACGGGGACCTGCTCGGTGAAATTGATATCCCCAAAAGGAGCCTACCAACCGATGTCGACTATGTAGGCCCAACGTGTACAGGCGGGCGTCGCTTCGTCGCGGCTGTCTGCGGCTATGAGAAGGACGACCGTTCGACAATTTATTTGGCCGACTTCGACACTCAAACCATCACTGCGCTACCCGACACGGATTGCCCAAAGATAACCGCTGTCGCGGGTTTTCGTGATGGCCGATTTGTGGCATTGACAGAACGTGACGCCGGTTCCACCGTATTCGACGGACTATACTTCTTTAACGCAGATGGATCAGTCGCGTGGAACCGGGAACAAGGCGGCACCGATGGTTCGCCGAATGAACTGTTCAGCCCAGAAGACATTACACGCATCGACGAGAATACGTTTGCAATCCTCGAGAATATCAGCGGGAAGATCAAAGTATTCGACACCAACGACACACTCGTCAATGTATTTGATCTCGAAAAGATCTGGGGCCGGGAACCCAGCTACCCCACGGATATTTCGCTCGATCCGGCTGGCGGTTTCGTCATTTACGATTTTGATGCGCCCAAGCCAATTGTACGCGTTACCTCCGAAGGTGTCATTACCGCCGAGGGCTTAGCAAGATATGACGATGGCCGCCCGTTCAGCACGCAGGGCGGGATCAAAATATCCACGGATGGTTCGATGTGGACAAGTGATGGTACCGCGTTGATGCGAATATCCGAAGACGGCATGGTGCAATCGACGCTTGGCCCCAAGCCCAAACTCGACGATTTGGACGAACCGTACTATTCGATCGTTGGCCCGAACGACAAAATCTACATCGGCGATTCGCGTACGAACGCGCTTCATGTCTATGACCCAAGCGGTGCCCACATTGGCGTGTGCAAACCGGATCCCGATGACTTGACGGAAACTTCCGAGATTGAAGACGTAGGTGTCACACCGACCGGCGAGATATATGTGCATTTCGGCGATGACATGAATGATCTCGGAAAGGGCGCTGCATATGTTCACTTTGGCGCGAACTTCGCGCGCATCGCGCAGGTTCGACTCAAACCTGAAAATTCCGCGAATGGTCTCCGCTTTCAACCATCGGGAAAAACTTCGTGGCTCTGCGGATATGATGAACTTTTGCTGAGTGAAGGCGTAAACGGAAACAGTCAGACAATTGGCAAGAACGCGAAGAATCAATGGCTGGAATCACTAGCCGGATTCTCAGTCGCTCCCGATGGCAGCGCTGCCGTTTTTTCAGGTCAAATGGAAAACGGATTCTACATCAACACATTTACCTCGGATGGCAAACCGATTGCTTCGTTTGAAGTATCGAAAGACTGGCAGTATGCCGACCTGGCGTACGATGGGGGCCGCATCTACGCTCTCGTGGACGGTGATGTGTTTATCATGGAGCAGGATGGAAAGCCTGTCGGAAAGTTTCGCGTGGCGCGCGGGAACGATAGCGACTACATACGAGGTCCGTTCTACTCAAGCTCGAACCGTGAGATTCAGTTCATAGACTTGCGAGGGCCTAATCTGTTGAAGTTTGATATTCCCTCAAACTAAGGCAGGTATTGCGCCGAATGATTGAGATGGAAAGCAACGATTCATCAGCAGTTGTATCGGCGCACGTAAAGCAAACGCTGCCCACGCCGTGGGGATTCGATAGGGGACAGCCATCTATTCTGTCTTCCCGCCCACTTTCGATTTGAGTTTTTGCGGGCGGCCTACGGGGAGCGGGCGGAGGCGGCGGCCCAGTTTGCTGAGAAATACGTCGCTCGCGAGGGGACGGCTGGTATGTGTGTTCAGCCGTGGCGCGGCGACGGGGTGTCTTTATCTTCGGGAACCGCCGCGCTTGCCGCCGAAGGCGGCCATAAGCTTTTTAGGGCCTCCTGTGGCCCAAAGAAGCCATCCGCGGTCTCGATCACACGTCAGGCGAAGGCAATGCTTGCAGAAACTCCTGCACAGCGGCAAAAGCCTGGTTCCCAGCATCAAGACTGTCCCCCAGGAATCGACTACACCGGATCGGGCCATCATGCACTGGGCTGGCGAAATTATCTTTCAGCGTTTCCACGGCATGAACGAAGGCAGCGGCTTCCCGCTCTTCTTTCCGAACGGCTTGTGCCAGGCTGACTGCACCGCCCCTGGCGCGCTGAAGAATGTAAACCAGATCATAAGCATCCTTGCCTTCCCTACGCTTTTCAAAGGCCAGCGCTTTCAACACGACAAATGGCAGCGGACGGCAAACGCGCATCTTTGCTTTCATTTGGCCGCCACTTAATGCTTTGCCTTCAATCGCCACCAGTACTGGATCCTGGAATGCCAGACCTAAGCCCTCGACTTGTATGGCGCTTAATTGCCGCTCGACTGCACGGACTACTTCCGGCGGCCCGTCATAAGCCGTCGTCAGGAAATCCACAATCACAGGACCGTCGGCGTCCTTCATCACGAAAGAATGCCGTTGCTCATTTCCCCGGACGTTGACGCCAGGCTCAAGACCGAGCCGCTCCAGCGTGGCCCGAATACCCGTATAGGCCTTCACATCGGCCACGGCCAGGCTCACCGCGAAATCAACATCCAAGGTGCCACAGTGCTTTGGCACGCCCTTCACATCTTGGGGCACCAGATACCTTGGCGCCAAGCCTCCCACCAGGACCAAATGCTCATGGTAGTCATCCAAGTGTGACCACACTTCAAGAAGTACCTGTTCGGCGCGTTCTGTCTTCTCCGCGGTATAACCGGATGCGCTCAGAGGTTTTTCCATCAATTCGTCATCCTCGAAAATTCAAGGCGGTGAAGTCGAAGCGCGTCCGCCTGTTCTTTTGCGCGCCCTGGCATTCGGCATAAGTCAACATAGAGTTGCGCATCCGATACGATCTCGCCCGCTTTCGAGGGAGTGGTGAACTGAAAGACTCCTTCGTCTTGCGGCACATACAACGTCACGTTGCCTTCTTTTTTCACGGGAAAAACGCCCTTCATTTGCTTGGGCGCCGCTGCCACATAAGCCATGTATTGCGACGGCGTGGCATAGGGTGCCCGCAAATGCGCGCCCGTCCATCCTGTCCAAGCAAACTGCCCGGCGGAGGCCTTCAGTTCGTTCGCGAGCTTCTTGATACCATCCTCGTAGCTGCTCGCGCTGATCGCATACGACAACCTTTGATGCCGGTCGAAGCGGTAATGCGCCACCCAATCATTCAGCATCCGCTCCGGATCGTCCAGATACAGCAGTCCCAGCCGATCCGAAGCGTAGCCTTGTCCTACCAAGCGTTTCACCAGCGTGCTCACGTATCCGGCACTCAGGCCGGTCTTGCGAACCAAATCCGCCTGCACCCAATCATGGGGATAGCGATGTAGAAATGCCCGAACAAGCCGTGCCGCTTTTGCGGTGAACACGGTGCCCGATACTGGTTCAGGCCCATTTTTCCGGCTTGGGCGGATCCGTTCGATATACACGCCCGGCAAGCGCAGATATGCATTCCCCTCCAGATCGAATAGGGCGACATGCGCTTCCTTGCAGGCATCCAAAAGCGACCAGGTAATCCGGCGAACGCACACCCCCGCATGGCGCTTTGGGCCCGTTTCCTCGCGCAGCCGCGTTAACAGCCATTTTAGTTGCAGCGGCGCAATGCCGGGATGATAGTTCATTAAAAGCGTTTCACCGCTGGCGAGAAGGCGAAACTCGGCATCTACCCCATGCCGCTCAAAAGAACGCTTCTGCTTTTCAAAGCGAACACCAGCCTCTTTTAGTACTCGCGCCACGGCTTCGATGGCCTTATGTTCCATTTTGAGGTTCATTTTCTGCCTTAGTCTTTCTTACAGAAGTTTACTATATGGGACTGTTTGTTGCAAGGAAAACTTACCCACTACAATGGCAACTCGTCCTCCGCGGCCGAAAGGCAAAGGAGTTATCAGCAATCCGCCTCGCCGCCTCACGCGGAAAAATCGCCAACTTGCCAATCCCCGGTCCAATCCATCATCATCCCGGACTTTATGATTGCCTTCATTTCATTTAGCCACTCGAAAGCGACGCCCTTGCTCCCACGCATTCTATTCGCGATCGTCTTCGTCGCCATTGGCATTACAGGCATCGCGCGCGCCAACGAACTCACCCCCGCTGGCATACCGCGCAATCAGTCCATCTATATCACCATGCGCGACGGCGTAAACATCGCGGTCGACGTCTGGGTCCCCGCGACGTTGAAACCCGGCGAGCAGGTGCCCGCGATACTGAAAATGACCAGTTACTGGCGCGCGATTGGACTCGCCGAGCGCACCGGCGCATTCCGCGTGTTGGGCGCGGTCGGTATGGTCCCCACCGAAGACATGAACAAACCGGAGGCCGACGCCTACTGTGCCGGTGGCTATGCGATGGTCTACGTCGACGCGCGCGGCAGCGGCGCGTCGTATGGCAAACGCCCCTACCCGTTCACCGAAGACGAACTGAACGATTACAAGGAAATCGTCGATTGGATCATCGCGCAACCCTGGTCCAACGGAAAAGTCGGCGCGATGGGCGTCGCGTATGAAGGAACCGCCGCCGAACTGCTCACCACGCGCGCGCACCCCGCGGTGCAAGCCGTTGCCCCGATGTTCAGTGATTTCGATCCCTGGTCCCACCTCGTGTCGCCCGGCGGCGTCTTGAACGAATGGTTCATCGGATTCTGGCGCGACGGCACGCGCATGCTCGACAACAACGATCTCGATGCGCTCGCAAAGTTCAAAGGACATGACGTCGATACGTTGAAGCGCGTCATCACGGGCGTCAAACGCGTCGCGGCAGATTCCAGCGGCGCACTACTCACCGCCGCGCTGCTCACCCGCAAAGAAAATGCCGACGTATACGCCGCCGCGCGCAGAGCAGAGTTTCGCGACGACCCCTTCGGCAGCGGCCCCTCGTTCAAAACCTTCAGCGCATACGGCATGAAGGACGCGATCGAGCGCGCGGGCACCCCCACCTATGTCTGGGTAGGCTGGCTCGACGCGGCAACCGTCAGCGGCGCGCTCAGCCGATTTACAACATTCAACACACCGCAACGCGTCGTGATTGGCCCATGGGGCCATGCGGGACGCTTCGATGCGAACCCATTCGCCGCGCCGGATGTGCAACCGCAACCGTCGAAAGAAGCACGCGACCAACAACTCATGCAGTACTTCGATGGCTACCTGAAAGACAACGCAGCCGCGCCAGCGCGCGAAATTCGCTACTACACCATGGGCGAAAACAAATGGAAGACGACCGATACCTGGCCTCCCGCGGGCATCGCGCCACGCACCCTGTATTTCGGATCGTCCAACGCGCTCGATTCGATCGCGCCAGCCACGCCGGAAGGCTCGGACACCTACACCGTCGATTTCGACGCATCCACCGGCACCCAGAATCGCTGGCGCACGCAGGCCCAGGGGGAAGACGTGATCTACGCCGACCGCGCCGCGCAATCGGAAGGACTGCTCACCTACACCTCCGCGCCGCTCGAATCCAACCTCGAAATCACCGGATCGCCCGTCGTAACGCTGTTCGTGTCCACCACCGAAACCGACGGCGCGGTGTTCGCCTATTTCGAACGCGTAGACCACACCGGCACTGTCACCTATATCACCGAGGGCATGTTGCGCCTCTGTAACCGCGCCGTCTCGACCGCATCAACGGACTACAATACCTTCGCGCCGCACCACTCCTTCGCCCGCGCCGACGCCCTCCCCGTAACGCCCGGCGAAACCATGGAATGCGCCATAGAACTCATTCCAACCTCCGTGCTGCTCCGCAAAGGCGATCGCATCCGCGTCTCCATCGCGGGGCACGACGCCTCCTGCTTCGCCCGCTATCCCGCAAAAGGCAACCCCGTACTCACCATTCAAAGAAACGCCAGACAGGCTTCGCACATAACCCTGCCCACCCAGAACCAATAAGCCGTTCTCCGAAACTTCTCCCCAAAGGGGATACAGCGTGTAGCTCGGGTACCCAACCACACCCAACCATGGACCCCAACGGGGTTGCGGAATCATCCCAAACTCCAAACGTTTTCTAACCGAAATTTTGACTTCCACGCGCCCCGAACGCTACCCTTTCCCCGTGTTTCTCGAACGAATTGGGGATTCCTCGCAAAAACCCGCACCGGGTTTGCGACCACTGCATGACCAGCCGACCTTACACACGCTTGCCTAAACCGCATATCTTCAAACGGCCTGTCGGTTCTGCAATGGATTCAACCGCAGCTGCCGTACTCTTTTTGGAACAATGAATTTCCTAAAGCGAAACGCCGGACTCATGACCCTCACCATGGTGGGGTGCGATATCGCCTGCATTGTTGCGGCAGCCCTCACCGCATCATGGATTCTCGCGGAGCAGCAATATCAGCAACATTTCTACGAGCACCGCTACTACGTTGGCCTGTTCGTAATCGTCTGGCTCGTTGGCGCGGGCGATCAACGCCTGTTCGCCTCCCAGCGCAGCGACAGCCTGCGCGTGCAGCTTTTCTCCATCGCGCGCACGCTCGCCATCGCCCTCGGCATTACGCTCATTCTCATCCTCTTCTTCTTCCGCCAGGGCATCGACCGCGACTACTTCATGCTCTTCGGCGCGGCCCTCATCGTGTACATCCTCCTGTTCCGCGTCTCCATGCGCCTCTTCCTCTGGAGCATCCGGCGCCGCGGCTACAACTTCCGGCAGATCCTCATCGTCGGCGCGAACCCTCGCGCGCGCCATCTCGTCCAGGTCATGCTCGGCCACGGCCAGTACGGCTACCACCTCGTCGGCCTGCTCGACGATGAACCCGAGCGCATAAAATTCCTCAAGGATTTCGGCGTGCCCTACATCGGTTCCGTCCATGACCTCGAACATATCCTGCTCAAGAATGTGATCGACGAAGTCTACATTTGCCTGCCCGTGCGCAAGTACTACACGACCATCAACAGCGCCGCGCACCTCTGCGAAGGCGTCGGCGTGCCCGTGCGCCTCATCGCCGACCTCTTCCCCCTGCGCGTCGCCACGAGCCGCGTGCACCAGCTCGAAGACATCCCGCTGCTTTCGCTCTCCGCGATTCCGGAAGCACAGTTGCAATTGATGTTGAAGCGCCTGATCGACATGGTTGGCTCAGCGTTGTTCCTGCTCCTGATCGCATGGTGGTTCTTCCCCATCCTGGGCATCATGATCAAGTTGGAATCCAGAGGCCCAATGTTCTTCCTGCAAGATCGGGTCGGCCTCAATGGCCGACGGTTCAAATGCATCAAGTTCCGCTCCATGGTCGCAAACGCCGAAGACCTGAAGGCCGAGCTTGTGCATCAAAACGAAGCCGATGGTCCCGTCTTCAAAATGCGCGAAGACCCGCGCATGACGCGCATCGGCAAGTTCATCCGCAAAACGAGTATCGACGAACTGCCCCAATTCGTGAACGTGTTCGTCGGCGACATGAGCCTCGTCGGCCCGAGACCACCCGTGCCAAAGGAAGTGGAACAGTACACCTGGGATCAGCGCCGACGCCTCAGCGTGCGCCCCGGCATCACCGGCCTCCAACAGGTCAGCGGCCGCAGTGACGTCTCCTTCGACGAATGGGTCGAACTCGATCTCGCCTACATCGACAATTGGTCCCTTGAACAAGACATCCGCATCATCTTTCGCACCATGCAAGTCGTCGTGACCGGACGGGGCGCGCGGTGACTGATACCGGCCGGCCCCTTTCCCTTATGGACCGGCTACGCGCTTCCTGGTTCGGCGCATTCTCCTCGCTCATTATCGCGCGCGCCATCGCAAGTGCCGCAACGTTTCTAACCATCGCAGTCCTCGGCCGCACCCTTGGCCCCGCGCACTACGGCGATCTCGTCGTTCTCCTGACCATCCTGAAGATCGCATCGGAGTTCATCGGCCCCGCGCTGGACACCGCGCTCGTGCGCTTCGTCGGCGCCGCGCGCGACGATGAGCAATCCGCGATCACATTCGCAAACGCAGTCCTCCGCGCGAAGGCCGCGCTCGCCATCGCCACCGTGCTACTAGGTCTCGCGCTCGCATTGCCCATCCAACGCCTGCTCTTCGCGCGCGACGGCGTCGAAATCTCGTCCACCGCAATCATCATCGCGTTTGTCGCCGCCGCGCTCACCGTCCTCGCCATGTACGCGCAGTCCTGTTTTCAGGCATGGCAACGTTTCACCGGATACGCGCGCTTTGAAGTGGCCGCGGCCTCGTTGCGATTGTTCTCCATCGTCGCGCTCGTCTTACTCGCGACGGATTCGATCCTCGCGCTGTTCGTAGCGTATGCCGCCGCGCCAATCGTCGTCGCCCTGTGCGCAACGCCCTGGTTACCAAGCACCAAAAACGCCGTCGTGACGCCCGCCGTCTGGCGTGACCTCGCCCACTTCGCGAAATGGGTCGTCGTTGACTGCGCCTGCACCAGCCTCGCCCAGCGCGTCGATATACTCCTCGTCGCGGGAAACAAACTCCCCCCCGAGCTCGTCAGCCAATACGGCGCTGCCGTGCAACTCACGCTTCTCGGCGACCTCGTCATCATCACGCTGTTCAACGTGCTCCTGCCAAAAGCGAGCCGCCTCACCACGCGCGCAGAACTGCTCGGCTTCCTGCGCAGCTTCCGCCTGCCCACGCTGTTCGCGTTCGCGGGACTGCTGCCGCTCCTGCTCGCTTCGGGCGTCATCGCGCATGTCACCTTCGGCGCCGACTACACGCAAACCGGCACCCTCTTCTCCATACTCCTCGTCGGCGCGGCCTTCGCCCTCGGCAGCGCACCCGCCGGCGCGACCTTGTATGGCCTCGGCCACTCCCGCACAATTGCAGCGTTGGAATGCTTCAAGCTCTTGGCGATTCTGATCGGTGGCGCGTTCGCAGTGCCCGCCTACGGGGTCGTCGGCATGGCATGGACGGTCGCCGTTGTAAGAGGCGCCCTTGGCGTGGCAACCTATGCCATGGCCTACCACCACGCAAGGCACTTGGAATCGACTTAAAATACAAGATAGTGGACATTTTCCCCGAAATTCGCTATATATAGTGGTGTCGATGGCCCAAAAACGACCAGATCGGAGCTACCATGGCCGCCCTGTCCCGCGATGACGCCCCCAGCGCCACCAATCCGTCCCTGATTCTCCTGGTAATTATCCTCGGAATCGCGCTGTCCATCGGCATTGTCGCTGCGGGCGAATGGGCGCTGGCCGCGCTGGTCGGCGCGTTCCTGTTTGTGGTTTTTGCGCGGCAGCCCGTCCTCGGCCTCTATCTCACAACGATTCTCCTGCTCGTATCGGGCATCACCATTCCGCTTGGCGGCGGGCAGCTCGCCCTCCCGCAATCCGCCGCAAAACTCTGCGGCGTCGCGGCGATCGGCGCGTGGGTGGTGCATACGCTCTCGACGGGCAAAGGCTTTCGCTTCGGCTGGGAAATTTGGGCCATCATCGCGTTCGCGGGCTGGACGCTTGTCGGCATCAGCATGTCGCTGATCTGGCGCATTCAGATGCCGGAGTGGACGCGTCTCATGACGGTCATTGGCTATTTCATTCTCGCGGTGAACGTCCTCGACACCAAAGAGAAGCTCCACAAGTTCATCATGATCATCGTCGCGTGCGCCACCGCGATGGCGTCGTACGCGATCCTCCAGTTCGCGCTGCCCTCGTTGCAGTTCACCGGCGTCGCCGGTATTGAAGGCATCGGCGCGGGCGCGGACTACGCCTTCGTCGATCCGGAAGGCACGGCCTCCGGCGCGGCGGTCCGCGTCACCGGCGGCACGGGCCACTCGAACTGGCTCGCATTCACCATGCTCATGGTGTTGCCGTTGAACGTGTATTGGTATGCAACGCGAAAGTCGAACTCCGGCAGGTTCTTTGTAGCCTTGGTATCTCTGATTGAATGCGCCGCGCTGGTGCTCACCTTCACGCGCCTGGGCCTGCTTGTGGGCGTAATCGTCGGACTCATCCTGCTGGCGCGCAGCACCGTGCGCCTCACGCCGCATCGCGTGAGCGCGGTGGCGCTTGCACTGCTCCTCGCATGGTTTGTCTTGCCGGGCGCATACAAGGAACGTGTGATCGACTTCACCTCCTACTCCCGCAGCGAATCAACCTCCGCGCGCGTCGAGCTTCAACAGTACGCCTGGACCTATATGCAGCAGTACCCCATCGTCGGCATCGGCCTCGCCGGCTACGGCCCGCGCTTTTATGATGAAAACACCGATACGTCCTCCATGCTCCGGTGGATGGTGCGCTACCTCGGATGGAACCCGATCTATTACGGTCCGCACAATCTATATCTGCAACTCGGTTCGGAAACGGGCACGGTCGGCCTCCTCATCATGCTGTTTTTCATCCTGCGCGCGCTCCTGAACGCCCAGCGCGCCGAACATGCCTTTCGCGAGAAGGGCGACAAACAGTTCACCCTGCTCGCCGCGACGGTAACGGTCAGTTTGCTTGCGTTCGTGTTTTGCGGGTTGTTTTTGCATGTGTTGCAGCAGAAAATATGGTGGATGGTATTTGCGGCAGCCGTCGCGCTACCCTATTGCGCAACACAACTCGCAGATTCACCGGAGCAATCGACCAATGACCAGTCGTGATCTTCTTGCCTCGCGTTTCCTGTCGCCGCGCCTAATCGTCCACATCGCGCCCCTCGTGTGCGCGCTCGTGCTCGCGGGCTGCGCGCATTCCCGTCATATTCATCATCACGTCGAAACGGCCGAGAAACCGTGGACCAGCCTCGAACTCAACAACGATCCCGACAAGTTTCACTTCGCCATCGTCTCCGACCGCACCGGCGGCGCGCGCCCAGGCATCTTTGAAACCGCGGTCGAAAAAGTGAACCTGATGCAACCCGAGTTTGTCATGAGCGTGGGCGATCTGATCGAAGGCCACAAGGAAGACATGGTTCAGGTCGAAAAGGAATGGGCGGAATTCCGCGACATCATCGCCAAGTTCGAAATGCCGTTCTTTCTCGTTCCCGGCAACCACGACATGAAAAGCAACGCCATGGCCGAAGAATGGCGGCGGCGCTTCGGGCCCATCTACTACCACTTCCGCTATCGCGATGTACTCTTCCTCTGCCTGAATACGGAGGACCCTCCCGCAAGCCACATGAGCACCAAGCAGATCGAATATGTGCGCAAGGCCCTCGCGGATAATAAAGACGTACGCTGGACCCTCGTCTTCATGCACAAACCGCTCTGGGCGTACGAAGGCTACAACGGCTGGGAACGCATCGAAGAAATGTTGAAGGATCGGCCGCACACCGTCTTTACCGGACATCGCCATTCGTACATGAAGTATGAACGCCACGGCCACAAGTACTTCGTTTTCGCGACCACCGGCGGCAGCAGCAAGATGCGCGGCCTGGAATATGGCGAGTTCGATCACATTGTGTGGGTCACCATGACCGATGAAGGCCCGCGCATTGCAAATCTCCGCCTGGACGGCATCCTGGATGAGAACGTCCGTCTTGCGCCCGAGAAATAACGCTCTCGTTCTCGCAATCGTTGCCGCCGCTTCTCTGTGTGCGCATGCGCAGCACGCATGCAACGGCAGTGTGCGCGAAGCGGGCACGAACAAGCCCATCGCCCACGCCTACATCGCGCTAACGGACGAAAAGTTTTCCATTCTCGCGCAGGGCGCAACCGAAACAAATGGCGCGTTCAAACTGAACAGCGAGAAGCCGCTTGCCGCCGGGTATGTCCTCGTGCAACCGCCCGCGCAGGAAAACCGCGAAGGCATCGGCGTCTACCGCAACGCGCCGCGTATCTACGCGTACAAGGGCGAAACAGTTCTCGACATTGCGCTGCCTGCCGCCGCCAACATCGTCCTCCGCGCCTACGACACATCCGGAAAACTGATGCGCTGGGAAGATTTCCGCGCGCGCGGCACCTTCGGCGATCAGTTCATGTATCTCACCGGCACGAATGACTGCGCGCTCGAAGCAACCTGCTGGCCCGCGTTCGACGCGGAAGCGCGAAAACTGGGTCAGCCGCGCGAAAAGGGCCTGCCCGCGCTGGTGTTCGCCCCTGGGCACGGCCTCGTCCCGCAGGTCCTGTTCTGGGAAACCACAACCTACGGAAAACTCCTCCTACGCGCCGACAACGCGGGCAAAGGCTTCTCCGTCGCCACGCAGGGCGACGTGCTTGTCCTTGATCTGAACGTCGAACTCGCGCGCACCGCTGTTCACGATCTGGCGCGGCGTAAATTCTCTGCGGAAGCCGCGCCGCTTGAAAAGGCGCTGGCGGAGGCCATCGCGAAGTCTTCTCCACAAGATCGCGCATCCGCCGCGGACGCCGTGCTCGCCGATGCGCTGCGCCTGCGCGACGATCTCGAGTTCGCACGCGCGAAGACAACCATCGCGGCAAACAAGCGTGACGCCGCCTCGTTTCGCTTCGGCGTCTTCGAGGGCAGCCCATACAACGAAAAGGCGTTTCAAACCGCGCGCGATGCGGGCTTTTCGCTCGCCACGCTGCTCCTCGGGTGGGGGTGGACCGATGCCAATGGCGGCGCCTTAAAAACGAGCGACATCGAAACCACCTTCGGCATCGACAAGCTGGCCGCGCAGGGATACGCCCTGAAATCACACGGCAACGTCTGGCTGCAGGATTACGGCATCCTTCCCGTGCGCGCTCAATCGCTGCAACCCGCGCAACTCGCCGAGGCAATGCTCACGCAACAAAGCGCCATGCTCGACACATACGGCAAACGCTTCGCCGTGTGGGAAGCGATGAACGAACCAAACGTAACCAATGTCGTGAACATGCCGCGCGATATGACACGCAAACTTCTGCGTGATTCCGGCGCGCTCATCAAAAAATCGTCGGGCCCCGCATCTTTGGTAAACGGCGCGCATGAAGGGGACTACGGTCGGCGCTTTTCCGTTTACGCGCTGGACAACACACCGCTGCACGATTGGAACCGCACCTATCTCTCGTATCTCGAAGATGCAAACGCGCAGGGCGCACTCGATTCCGTCGACGTAGTTGGACTTCAGTATTATCCCGGTTTTCAGTTCAATGAATCGTTCGGTGGTCTCCAAGGGCCCGCAACAACACCGTCATGGCTCATTGATACCATCGACCGCTACGCCGAGCTCGGAAAAACCATTCACATCACCGAAGTCTCGTTCCCCTCGTCATACCAGTCATCGTGGACCTCCGGCTTTTGGCGCGAACGGTGGACGCCCGAAACGCAGGCGGATTACGCGGAGATGATTTTCGCCTTCGCCTACGCGCATCCCGAGGTCGAGTCGATCTCCTGGTGGGACATCTACGACACAAAATCATCCGTCATCACCGGCGGCCTCTGTGACGCAAATGGCAAACCCAAGCCCGTGCTCGACCGCCTCCGGTCGTTCATGGCCGCGCTGAGATCGCCGTGAAGCAGCGCACCGTCCTCTACCTCATTCGCAGTTGGGCCTTCGGCGGCTCGCACACGATTCTGCTGTCGCTCATGAAGCACCTCCCGATCGACCAATACAGAATCATCTGTGTTCCATACGACACCTTCTCCGGTTCAGACGAAATCTTCATCGATCAAGCGCGCAAGCGCGGCCTTCCCCCCTCGGAAGATCGCATCCCCTGGAAGTCGCGCGGCAATTGGTGGAAAGCGCGCGCAACGATCGTCGAACTCATCAAAAAGTACAACGCGGACATCGTCCACACGCACGATCCGCAGTCCAACACCATCGTCGGCATCGGGCGCGGCGCATTCCCCTGCGCCACCGTCGCAAGCCCATACGGCTGGTGGGATGGACTCGTGCCGTTTCGTCGCTTCGTGTATCAGTGGATCGAACGCGAGTTCGCACTGCCGCATTTTGATCGCGTCATCACCGTCTCGAACCACATGAAAGCGCGCATCCTCAAAGGCCCCACGCCCGAATCGATCATTCGCGTTATATACACCGGCCTGGAACCAACACTTTCACCTGCACAATCAAGCCTGCGCGCGCGCGTCGGCATCCCCGAAGACGCAGTCGTCGTGGGCACCATCAGCCGCGTATCGGTGGAAAAAGGCCACACCCATCTCATCGACGCCATGGCGCGCCTCGCGCAGTCGCATCCAAAGCTCCGCCTGTTAATCGTCGGCGATGGACCCGCAAAACAGGACCTGCAACTGCAAACGGATCGTCTGAGTCTAACCAATGTTGTGAAATTCGCCGGATTCTGTGACGATCTGGCCGAAGCGCACGCCGCGATGGATATCTTCGCCCAGCCTTCGACGCAACAGGAAGGCTTGCCGACATCGGTACTGGAGGCGCAATCCGCCGGACTTCCCGTTGTCGCGTCGGACATCGGCGGTGTGAATGAATCGTTGCAGCATGGCGTGACCGGTGTGTTGGTCCCGCCGGGCGATGCCGTCGCGCTTGCCAGTGCGCTTGCAAATATGGCCGATGACTCAGCGCAACGCAACGCGATGGGCGCGGCCGGGCGCGCGCGCATCGCATCGTTGTTTACAATGGATCGCATGGTGCGCGAAGTCGCGCAGACCTATGAAGAGGCAATAGCGCAGTATGCCGCGCGGAAAAAAAACACTCCCTAATCCCGAAGGCTTGCGCATCGGCATCGATGCCCATGCCATTGGCACGCGCGCCGGCGGCAATGAAACGTATATGCGTGAATTGCTCTTTGCGCTGCGCGAAACCGCCCCGGAATCCGACATCGTCGTCTACGCGCAACGCGGCATATCGCCTGGCGCACTCGCAGGCTGGCCGTCAGTTCCGCTGCCGCGCACCTCTTCCTACTTGCGCGTGCCGATTACGCTGCCCCACGCCGTGCGCAAAAGCGGCGCGAATCTCCTGCACGTGCAATACAGCGCGCCGCCCGTCAGCCCCTGCCCCTTTGTCGTCAGCATGCACGACGTCGGCTGGCTGAAGCATCCGCAGTATTTCACGCCCGCCATGCGCAGCAGATTGACCCTGCTCACCCCCGGCACCCTGCGCCGCGCGCGCCGCGTGTTCGCGCTTACGCGCGCAATGGCCGAGGAAATCAACGAACACTACGGCACACCGCTCGACCGTATCGACATCGTCTCGCCAGGCGTAGACCCCATGTTCCGCCCGCAGGCGGATTCCCCGGCCAGCGCCGCCGCCTTGCGCCGATACCACATTCCGAGTCCTTACGTGCTTTACACCGGCGCGTTGCAACCCCGAAAGAACCTCACACGCCTCGCAACCGCATTTGCGCGCCTCGCCGCAAAGGGACTGCCACACTCCCTCGTCATCGCAGGACGCCGCGCCTGGCTCCACAAAGACATGCTCGCCGAAATTGAACGCCTGCACCTCGGCGATCGTATTCACTTCACCGGCTACGTCGAGCAGCCCGATCTGCCCTACCTCTACGCAAACGCCGCCGCCTTCGCCTACATCTCAATCTATGAAGGTTTCGGACTCCCCGTGCTCGAAGCCATGGCAAGCGGCACCCCCGTGCTCGCCTCCGCAATCCCGTCAATACAGGAAGTCGCGGGAGACGCCGTAGCCTACTGCTCCCCGCTTGATCTCGAAGACATCCAATCCGCGCTCGAAGGCGTGCTCACCAACACCGACCTGCAAGGACGCCTCCGCGCAAACGGTCCCACCCGCGCCGCCATATTCACCCGCAAAGCAATGGGCCAATCCGCCCTCGACGGCTACCTTAAAGCGATACATCAATCCCGATAGCACCCACTCGCAGCCGTCGTAAAAATCTATGAGAGTCCGGTAGCGATGCTCACGCGTTGGCCCTAACCCGCCGTCTTCGCTTTGGTTATCGGTTTAATGACATGTGCGTGAGAAAAATCCGGGCTAAAACGGAACGTCCTCTTCTTCGACCATCTCCTCATGATCAAAAGGAGGCTCGTCCCCACCCGGGATGTACGGCGGCGCTGACACATTGCCCGTCGCGGGATCCTGGAAGCGCTGCGTGTTGCGATCGAAAAAGAGATCCAGCTTGCCCGTCGGACCATTACGTTGCTTCGCGATGTTTACGTGAATCAGGTTCTCGTGTCCGCCCGCGGTTTCTTCCTCGTCGTCGCCATGACCGTGGCCCCCACCCTGTCGCTTGTAGACCGGCGGTCGCGACAACATCAGCACCACGTCCGCGTCCTGCTCGATCGCGCCCGATTCGCGCAGGTGCGAAAGTTTCGGCGCGCCGGAATCGTCCTTCTCCGCTTCGCGGCTAAGCTGCGACAAGGCCACCACCGGACAACGCAGCTCGCGCGCAATGCCCTTGATCGACCGCGAAATCTCGGCAATCTCCGTCTGCCGGCTTTCCGCGCGGCCCGGCGCGCGCATCAATTGCAGGTAGTCGATCACAATCAAATCGACGCTGTACTGCGCCGCATGACGCCGTGCCTTTGATCGCAGTTCCAAAATGCTGATATTCGGCGTGTCATCGATATAGATTGGCGCATTGCTCAACTTGTTCGCGCCGATCTGCACTTTCGGAAATTCGTTGCGCGCAAGATAACCGGAGCGCAACCGCTGCGAATCGATCCCGCCCGCCATGCACAGCAAACGCTGTACGAGCTGTTCTTTCGACATTTCAAGGCTGAACAGCAGCACGCTCTTCTTCTCGTGAATCGCAATGTGCGACGCAATGTTCAGCGAGAACGCCGTCTTGCCCACAGAAGGCCGCGCCGCAAGCACAATCATGTCTGAAGGCTGAAATCCCGAAAGCATCTCATCGAGTTGATGAAAACCGGAGGGTATGCCCGTGTATCCCTTGTGCGATCGTATGTTCGCCTCGATCCGATCGATCGCGTCCGGCACCAGATCGCCCACCGAAAAAATCGGGCTGACCTGGCGCGTCTCCGCGATTGCGAACATCGACGATTCCGCCTTGTCCAACAAGGCGTTCACATCGCCCGGCGATTCGTACGCCTCGCCCGCGAGTGTCGTGCAGGTAAAAATCAAACGGCGCAACACCGCCGTATCCAACACGATCTTTGCGTAGTACTCGATGTTCGCCGATGTCGGCACCGCGCCCGCGAGGTCCGCGATAAAGCTGACGCCGCCCACCTTCTCAAGCGCGCCGTCCCGCCCAAGCTGCTCCATCAGCGTCACAACGTCGACAGGCGTCGCATTGCGATATAGCTTCAGTATTCCGTCATAAACAAGTTGATGCGGCTCAACATAAAATATGTTGGCCGCATCATCCTTGAGAATCTCTATCGCCGTACCGACGGCTTCCGGATTCAGCAGCATTGCCCCAAGCACGGACCGCTCGGCTTCAACACTCTGCGGCGGGACCCGGTCAAAAACCGGCGTGGGCTTGCGCTGCTGCTGTCTTCCTGCCACTTTACTCTGCGGCCTCCTCCGTCACGACTTCCTCCGCTGCCACTTCAGGCGCAGCCGCTTCGGCAACCGGCGCTTCCACGACCGCCTCTTCCGCGGCAACCTGATCCGCAACGACAACGACGTTAATCTTCGCTTCGATGCCCTTCATCAGCTTCACGGAAACGACGTGCGTTCCCAACGTGCGGATCGGCTCGTCAACGTGAATGCTGCGGCGATCGACGGTATACCCCAATGGCTTCAGGGCCTCTGCTATTTGCGCAGTCGTAACCGAACCGAAAATTCGGTTCTCTTCACCGGCCTTCGCCTTGATTTCGATGGAAATGGACTGAAGCTTCTTGGCTTCTTCCGCAAGCTGCACGCGCACTTTCTCTTCGCGCTTTTTGATGATGCGCAGCTCGTGCTCGATCTGCTTCGCGCTGCCCGACTCCGCCGGCACCGCAAGACGACGCGGCAGCAAGTAATTGCGCGCATAACCCGGGGCGACCTTTACCGTCGTGCCCATCTCGCCGAGGTTCGGCACATTCTCACACAGAATAACCTTCATCACTTCAACTCCTGTTGCGCAACCGCATTCCGCGAAGCGCCTAGCCTTGGGGTTCGTGCCGCAACCTAGCGACAACCTAAAGGTTTACCCCTACCATCCAACTAACTCATTACATCAAAAAATCCTGCGATCGTAATCTTCATCAAAGTCGTAATCGTCTTACTCTTAACTCTTCTTCGCCTTCACCACCCTAAGTCAAACCATCCCCCGACTTTGCTTTGCGGATCGCCTCCGCAAGCCGGTCAATCCGTTGCCGGAACGCCGCCCAGGTGTCGAACAATCCAATCGCGCCCAGCACCGGCAATCCAAAGTTGATGAATATGAAAACAATCAACGCCATCAACAGGAATCCCGGTGACAGCGCGTTCACGCCATACAAGAAAATCGCAAAACCATTCAACATATACACGGCGAACAGCGCCGTCGCCATGTTCCAGGAAACAAAGCGAAACTGCTCCGCGCCGTATTGATAATCAATCAGCCAAAGCACCGCCGTCGCGATCACAAACCAGACCATCCAGTCCGGCGGACGCATGTCCTTAAATGATCCAATCGGGCCCGGCTCGCCAAACCAACGCCGCAAAGCACCCGATGTCAGCGACACGAAAATGCATGTCGTCAGCAAGATCGCGGCGAACTGAAACCCGACGATAAGACCGCTCTTCTGCGCCTTCAAATACGTCATCGCCTCGACCTGTTCTTCAACTGTATCTGCCTGCTCAGCCGGCGCCGTTGTCTGGATCGACTGAACGAAATAGTCGAACAACGCATCCAACTGCGTATTCAGTTCTTGCCAGTTCAGCACCATATAGACGCCGACCACCCCGAATACCGCGCCCGACGTCAGCGAAACAACTTTTCCGTAGGTCCAACCCCGGCCAATGCCGAATCCGATGAGCAAACCGGAGCCGGCCAACAGCGCATAAATCAAAATCGTTCGCAGCGCAATTCCCGCCATCTGCGAGAACGTCACGAGCTCTTTCGCCAACACGCCGGCGGCATACGTCAGCGCGCCAAATCCCGAAATACCCAAGCCTGCGGCAACCACCGCGCACCCGAGCAATCCAAAAGCTTTCGGCCATTCTCCGCGGGCGGCGTACACCGCTAGCGGCACCGGAAACACCAGCACCGACAACACGTTCGGACCCAGCACGCACGTAGCGCCCGCGCTGAACACGAACAATCCCAGCCAAAGGCCGGTGTAGCGCATGGCCCCGTCCTTCCGGGGACCCGGTAGCCTAGTCGGCCACGTAGGGCAGCATCGCAATCTGCCGCGCCAACTTGATAGCCTTCGTCAGCATCCGCTGATGCCGCGCCGTGGCGCCCGTGATGCGGCGCGGAATGATCTTGCCCCGCTCCGTCACGTAGTGCTTCAGCAGACCGATGTCCTTGTAATCGATATAGACGACGCGATCCACCGTCAACCGGCAGACCTTGTTGCGTGACATCGCCTTTTTCTTTTTCTTCTTCGCGCGGGCTTTCGCCTTCACTGCAAAACGAGCCATTATCCGTATATCTCCTGTCTCATGCGTTCGTTAAAATGGAATGTCGTCTTCCGCGGGCAACGGTTCTTCAATGGTGCGCGGTCCAGGTTTCGATCCACCGCCTGCGCCGCCGCCCCCGGGGCGATCGCCCCAGTCAAGCTGCTGAACGCGCTCCGCGGTTATCTCGATCACGGTGCGTTTCTGACCGGACTTGTCTTCGAAATCGTTGCTGCGCAGCGTGCCTTCAACCAACACAGGCCGACCCTTGCGGAGATACTCGTTGTTGTACTCCGCCGTCTTGCCCCACGTCGTTACGTTGATAAACATGGTCTCTTCGCGCTTCTCGCCTTCTTTGGTTTTGTAAAACCGCGAGACCGCCAGACCCAGCTTGCACACTGCCATGCCCGAAGGCAGATACCGAAGTTCCGGATCGCGCGTAAGGCGTCCCGCAAGGAACACCTTATTCACATCCGGCATGCGGAAGTCCGACATACGACCGTTCCCCCTTTCGCGCTACCGTTTAATCGCCGTCGTCATCATCATCGCGGCGGCGTCCACGCGACGGACGCCGATCGTCATCATCATCATCGTCGTCACGGTCCGCGGTGCGCGCAGCGCTCGCCCGGAGTTCTGCCTCCGTGCGAACTTTCTGCTCTTCCTCGAGCCGCAACGTCTTGTCGTCGAACTTCACAATGAGATCACGGATTACGCTTTCGGTGAGACGGAAATGGTTCGCGAGTTTGCCTACAAAGGCCGCCACCGACTGGAATCGCAGCAGCACGTACACCCCTTCGGTGTACTTATCAACCTCATAAGCCAACTTTCGCTTGCCCCATGTCTCCGAGCGCACGATAGCTCCGCCATTGGACGTCACCAAGTTCTCGACGTCCTTTGCTATCGTCTGGATCTCATCGTCTTTAAGGTCTGGTTTGACGATGTAGAGCGCTTCGTAAGTGGTCAAGACAATTCACCTCCTCTAAACACAGTTCTGCCATACCGGCGGGTTTGGGCACAAACCACGAGTTTAGCAAACAGACACGCCCAGACTCAAACCGCCGCTCTCGCCCCAAACTGGCCCCCCGCAAGAAAAAGGGGCGGCCCGCAGGACCGCCCCCTATACCCCTCGATGACTATCCCAGCCTACGCGTGTTCGTGCGCTTCCAGCCAGCGCGTGGCGTCTATCGCCGCCATGCAGCCCGACCCCGCCGCCGTGATCGCCTGCCGGTAAATCTTGTCCTGAACGTCCCCCGCCGCGAACACCCCGTCAATATTCGTATACGTCGTCCCCGGCTTCGTGACGAGGTAGCCGGTCTCATCCATGTCCAACACGCCCTTGAACAGGTCCGTGTTCGGTTTGTGCCCAATTGCCGAGAAATATCCCACGCAAGGGATCTCCCGCGTGGCCCCCGTGTTTACGTCTTTCACCCGCACGCCGGTGACGCCGAGCTTCTCGTCACCCAGCACTTCATCGACCACGGAGTTCCACTCGCACACAATCTTGGGATTGTTCATCGCACGGTCCGCCATGATCTGGCTCGCGCGGAACTTGTCACGCCGATGCACGATATGCACGCTGCTGGCATAGTTTGTAAGGAAAATCGCCTCCTCCATCGCGGTATCGCCCCCGCCCACCACGACAATCGGCTTGTTGCGAAAGCGCGGCAACGCGCCATCGCACGTCGCGCACGCGGACACGCCCCGGTTCATATAAGTCTCTTCCGAGGGCAAACCAAGGTATTTCGCCGTGGCGCCCGTCGCGATGATAATCGTCTGCGATTGCCACGTCTGGCTACCGGAGGTCACGGTGAAAGGCTGCTTCGAAAAATCGATGCCAGTGATCGTTTTGGACTCAATGCGCGTCCCGAAGCGTTCGGCCTGCTGCTTGAACAGCTCCATCATGCGCGGTCCCGTTACGCCCTCCGGAAAGCCGGGATAATTCTCCACCTCCGTGGTCGTCATGAGCTGCCCCCCAGGGAGAATGTCCTTGCTGAACTCGCCCTCGAACAACAGTGGATTCAGGTTCGCCCGCGAGCAATACAGCGCCGCGGTGTAACCAGCCGGACCCGACCCAATGATGATTACCTTCTCCATGAGCACTCCTGCGATGTGTGTGTGAGAAGCCCCTGGCGGGGCCAAGCGTTGCAGCGAAAAGCCGCGCGGATTATACGGACGCGTATCGCGCGCGGCAACTTTGCGCGCGCGTTTCGGTTATGATAGGGGCTGTTCCGTGGTGTGAAATATGCATTTACGTTGGAGTCCTGGTGTGCGAATCGTTACTGCTGCTTTATCGTTACTGGCCTGTATCGCTTTTCTCTCCGGCTGCGGCGCGGATTCCGGCGAAGCGCCGAACGCAGATCGAGACGCCGCCGTCAAAAAACCTCCCCGCGTCGCGCGGGACACGCAGGAGTTTGACTTCGGCTTGGCCCGCCAGAACGCAGTCATAAAACACGAGTTCACCGTCACGAATCCGGGGCCAGACCCGCTGGAAGTGATGGTCGTGCAAACCACGTGCGGATGCACGGTCGCGAGCGTCAAGAAGGGCGAAATCATTGCGCCTGGATCAAGTATCCAAGTGCCGCTCGAAGTGAAACTGCACGGCAAAAAAGGAAACATCGAGTCAAAAGCGATTATTTCTTACGTCAACAACGCGAAACCGCTCGAACTGATTATGAAAGGCAGCGTCGCCGAGGAGTATCCCGATTCGCTCAACTTTGAAAAGTTCAAGCGCGGCGAGCGGCCTGAGGAAACCGTCGAACTGACCACCTACGACGGCCAGCCCCCTCTCGAAATAAAGGAAATGAAATACGACAAATCCAAAATCGAAGTGGTTTCCAAACCGGGCAGCGCCCCGGGCACCTACGAACTCCGCATCAGCCCGCTGGCGGACATCGCCCACGGCCCGTTCTCGGAAGGTCTAACCATCGTCACCAACGACACGGAAGCCCCGGAAAAACAAATCCTCGTGCGCGGCAGCGTGATCAAGAAGCTCGAAGGCGCGCGTAATCGCGTGGCCATGTATCCGGAAAAGGAAGGCGAACCCGCTTCGGTAGTCGTAGAGTTCAAGTCCCCCTACGGCGAACCCATCACCAACGCAACCGCGCAAATCACTCGGCCAAAACGGTTCACAACGTCCATCGAACCCCTAGCGTCGGACGGATCGCTGCGCGTTCGCGTTACCGCCGTCCGCGAAGCAGACGGCACCCTCAAGAAAGACTACCTGCGCGCAATGCTCACCGTATCCGCAACCGTCGGCGGCACGCAGGAAGAAGCAACAACCGAAATCTACCTCATGCCCAAAAAACCCGACGTCGAACTACCAGACAAAGCAGACCCCGACGCCCACGAACATGAAGACAACAGCAAAGGGCAGTAATCCAAAATCAAAACGAAGCATCCAACTCACTAAATAACTTCAACCAACTCAACCCGATTACCAAAAGGATCCCGAAACTCAAACCGCAAGCAACCAGGTATCGGCACCTGCTCCTCAATCACAACACCCTGCCGCGTCAGCGCCTCTCTCCAAGCTGCCAAGTTCGACACGCGATACGCCACATGCGCCTTGCTAGCGCGACGCTCCACGCCATCTTCGGTGCCGACATGAACCGCGCGATCGCCAACCTGCAACCAGAATCCGCCCCGCCCCCGTAACGATTCCGGCTTCTCTATCCGCGGCAGCCCCAGCACGCCACAATAAAATGCGATCCCCTCTGCTTCCATGCCCTTGGGAATCGTTATCTGCACATGATCAACGCCAAGTATCACGGCTTCCGGCGCTGTCATGCGATGGCGTGCGCCGCCTCATACGCCGCAATCTTGTCGGCATTTCGCAGCGTCAAACCAATCGTGTCCCAACCGTTCAACAAACATTCTTTCTTGAACGGATCCAACTCAAACGCAATGCTCGACCCATCCGGCTTCACAATCTTGTTGTTCGGCAAATCGATCGTCAGCGTGTAACCAACCTTCGCGCGCACTTCGCTAAACAACGCCTCGATCACCGCCGCATCCACGCGAATGGGCAGCATTCCATTGTTGAAGCAGTTGTTATAGAAAATGTCTGCATAGGACGGCGCGAGAATACAGCGAATCCCGTAGTCCAGCAACGCCCACGGCGCATGCTCGCGCGAAGAACCGCATCCGAAGTTGTCTTTCGCCAAAAGGATGCTCGCCCCCTCATACCGCGGCGCATTGAGCTCAAATTCGGAGTTCAACGAACCATCCGCATTGAAGCGCCAGTCAAAAAACAGCGCATCGTCAAAACCCGTCCGCCCTATACGCTTCAAAAACTGCTTCGGGATGATTTGGTCGGTATCGACGTTTTGCGCGTCCAGGGGTGCGACGATTCCAGTTAATGTTGTAAAAGGTTGCATGTCTACTCCGTATCCTCTTTCAGTTGCCGATGGGCCAACTCTGTTACCGTTGCCACGAATTCGCTGGCGGTACTCAACCATACGCGGACTTCTATGGGATCAACCTGCGCAAAGTCCGTATAGTCAAGGTCTTGTCGCGCCGCGAATAAGCGATTGTAGAATCTCCCCAGTTCCTTCGAAACAGATCCTGGCTTTACCAAATGTACCGCGAACAAGCTCAATACACCGGAATGCTTCTTCGACGTGTGCCCTTTCGCGTGCAACGCAGCGGTCACAGCGTAGAAGCAGGCGTAATAGATTCTATTAAGCGTCCCATGCCAGTGGGTTGTTGCAGCCAATTCCCGAGCTTCATCAAGTGTCTCATTCGCACGGTCAACTCGATATCGAACAATTTCTTCGCGTGACAGGTTCACACCGCGATGCCTTCTTTGCTCACTTCGTCATAGAACTGTGTGATGCGCACATTGCCATGTTCCCATTCGTCTTGTGTCCGGAACAGCGGTACCACTGCCTCTCCGGTCTCAAGCGTGAGTTCGAATAAATCATCCAGAACTCGATTTTTTATGGCTGCGGACGATTCATCCAGGAGAATGAGAAAATCCCAATCGGAATCGTTGTCCGCATCGCCCCGCGCGTGCGAGCCAAAAAGGACGATCTTCGCCGTGGGCTGCGTCGCATGAACGATTTTTTTAACTCTTTCCACGATTCCATCGGAAACCTTACTCACAGTGCCTGTCCTTGTTTTCGGTTAATCATCCGACGATCTCAACGTCGTCGCGGAACACCATTCATTCGTTTGAACCCTAATTATATTGCCAATTGCGAATGTCTACGAAGTGCCCTTTGATCGCGGCCGCAACCGCCATCGCCGGACTTACCAAATGCGTACGTCCGCCTTTGCCCTGTCGCCCCTCAAAGTTGCGGTTCGACGTCGATGCACAACGGTCGCCCGGGTTCAACCGGTCATCGTTCATCGCGAGGCACATCGAACATCCCGCTTCGCGCCACTCGAATCCCGCTTCTTTGAATACCTTATCCAAGCCCTCTTTCTCGGCCTGCTCTTTCACCTGATGCGATCCGGGCACCACGATCGCCTGATCGATCCTCGGATTGATCTTGTATCCCTTCACCACCTTCGCCGCCGCGCGCAAATCTTCCATGCGCCCGTTCGTGCACGATCCCAGAAACATCTTGTTGATCGTCACCTGCGTCAGCGGCACGCCTTCATCCAGGCCCATGTACTGCAACGCCTTCTCGGTCGACTGTCGCGTATTCGCATCGTCGATCTCGCGCAACACCGGCGTCTTGGTAGATACACCGGACACCATCCCCGGTGACGTGCCCCAAGTGACCTGCGGCTCAATGTCTTTCGCATCCAACTCGACAACCACGTCGTATTTGCAGCCGGGATCGGACGCAAACTGCTTCCACTTCTCGACCAGCTTCTCGTGCGATTCGTCTTTCAAATACTCGCGGCCCTTCAGATACTCGAATGTCTTTTCGTCCGGCGAGATGAGGCCCGCGCGCGCGCCGCCTTCAATCGACATGTTGCACACGGTCATGCGGCCTTCCATGCTCAACGCGCGAATAACGTCGCCGGTATATTCGATCACATAACCCGTGCCGCCCGCGGTGCCGATCTTGCCGATGATCGCGAGTATCACGTCTTTCGCCGTGATGCCGTTTGGCAACACCCCGTTCACGCGCACTTCCATCGTCTTCGATTTCTTCTGCAACAAGGTCTGCGTCGCCAGCACGTGCTCCACCTCGCTGGTGCCAATACCGAAAGCCAGCGCGCCGAACGCGCCGTGTGTCGACGTATGTGAATCGCCGCACACAATCGTGAAGCCCGGCTGCGTCAATCCCAGCTCCGGCCCAATCACGTGCACAATGCCATTACGCCGATCCGACATGTCAAAGCACGCCACGCCAAACTCGTCGCAGTTTTTCTTCAACGCTTCAATTTGCAGGCGCGACATCTCATCGCGAATCGGCATCGACCGATCCGTCGTCGGAATGTTGTGGTCCATCGTCGCAAACGTGAGGTTCGGACGCCGCACCTTACGCCCTGCAAGACGCAACCCCTCAAACGCCTGCGGCGACGTCACCTCGTGCACATAGTGCCGATCGATGTACAGGACTGCTTCCTTCCCCGGCTCATCCAACACCAGGTGCGCGTCCCAAATTTTTTCGTAGATATTCTTCGCCATCTTCATTCACCTTCTCGTCACTACTCACTGCTATGCGCTGTGATGTTCTCGTTCCCAAGCTCCGGCTTGGGAACGCACTTGTTCGCGAAGCTGTGCTTCGCGTGCGGCCTACTCCGCGCTATACGCGCCGCTCACGTTCCCTTGCCCATCGACAACGATCAACTTCTTACCCTGTCCAATCGGCACGGACTTACCGCCAATGCTGATAACACTGTTCGCAATCGTAAAATTTATCGTGCCGAACTGCACCGCGGTCACGCCCTTGGCGTATTCGTAAATGAACGTGTTATTGCCCGTGCCGCTCTTGCCGCCTGCCGGCGCGCGGTCGTCGGACGAAATCACCACGCCACCGCTCCGCGATTCGCCGTCGAATTTCATGTCGCGCACGGCAATGCGCACATCACCAATGTCCGTGATACCGTATCCGTTCTTGGAATAGGTCTCGCGCGTTGCAGTCGCCTGCCCTTTGCCGGAAGCCGATTTCGTGCTCAAATCGATTGCCGTTTTGAACGGCATCTTCGCCAGTTTCCGCTCCTCCGGACCCAACGCCGCCTCCGGTTGCACGTCATACTGCACATCCGCGGGCGCGGCCATCGCCAACTGCTCCGGCGGCAGCGCCGGCTCGACCGGTTCGGTGGGTTCCGTCGACGGTATCGATGCGTCCGCCGCTTCCCCTTCTTCCGCCTTGTCGCCCTTGCCGCCAACCAGTCCAAACGTCATGCGACTCATCAGCGTGCGCTTCTCTTTTGGCTCTTCGGCCGTTTCTGGCTGGGAAGGTTCAGCGGAAGCGGTTTCCGTCTCCGGTGCTGCTGTCGCCTCGGGCGTCGATTCCTGTGCATCCACAGTCACCGGCTCAGCGGCGACAACTTCGGGTTCGGAAACTGCGGCAGGTGCTGCCGATTCCACCGGTTCGGATGCAGCGGTCTCTTCCGTTGTGACGGACTCGGTATCCTCCGATTTCTTTCCGCCCACCAATCCAAATGTCATGCGACTCATCAAGGTGCGTTTCTCGCCGCTCTCGGCTTCTGAAGCTTCGACAGGTTCGGCCTCCGCTGTTTTCTCCTGTTGCTTCGCCTCTTTCGCGGCAAGTTTCTCTTGTTCTTTCTGCGCCTTTTCTTCCTGCTCGGCTTCCCGCTTCGCGGCCTTCGCTTCGCGCTCTTCTTGCTCGCGCGCTTCCTTTGCCAGGCGCTTTTCTTCCTTCCGCGCAGCCTTCGCGTCGGCTTCCTGCTGTTTCGCTTCGTCCGGTTCCTTGTCACCGCCCACAAGACCAAAGGTCATGCGGTTCATCAAACCCGGCTTCTCTTCTGCGTCAGCGCTCTTGGTCTCTTCGGTTTCAGCGGCCTTGCGCGCCTTCTTTTGTTCCTTGGCCGCGCGCTTCTCGGCTTCGCGCTGCTGCTTTTCTTCTTTCTCGCGCGCCTTGCGCTCTGCCTTTGTCTCCGTCTCAGCAGAGGCGTCTGCCGTCTGCGTTTCGTCTGGCTTCTCGCTGCCGCCGATAAGGCCGAAGCTCGCCTTGTTCATCACGTTCTTCGTGCTCGCACACCCCGGCGAAACCACCAAAGCAGCGATACACATCGTCGTAACTGATTGAAAAAATATCTTCTGCATAATTGCCTTCATATCGAATCCAACCCCCGCGTTGTATTCAAAATCCATTGACTGTTAGAACGCATTTTCCTCTATGGACTGCAGTAGCCCGCCGCGGCGGACTACTGCTTTGGCTTAAAATCACCACCAAGCAACTTCACTGGCAGGGCGAGCATCCTCGCGAGCCGTCTTCCGTTCTTCATCGCACTATCGCAACACGTCTAAAAACTCATCAAGCATTGTACTTTCGCAGCACATCATCCAGCGCCTCGCGAAGCAGCACCGCCTCGCCCACGCCCATCCGCTTGGCCAAACGCGCCAACCCCGCCAACTGGCCCTGCGTGTAGTGGCTTGTCTTCGTCACCATGCGCTCCTCACGCGCCAGACAGACCTTGTTCCGGCCTCCCGCCTTCGCGCGATACAACGCCTCGTTCGCCTTGCGCACAATGTCCACGCACGTCGCACCATCATCGGGATAAGACGCCAGCCCAGCACTTACGGTAAGCGAGAATTTTAGCGTTTGATCGCCGTCGTAAACAATTCCACCGCCGCCAATCGCGCCACGGGCCGACTCCGCCAACAGAAACGCCTCTTCCTTCTCCACGCCCGGAAGAATCGCCGCGAACGCATCGCCTCCATACCGGACGACCTCCGCCCGCGATCCAAATGATTCGCCCAGCGCACCCGACAACCATTCCAGTACTGCGTCGGCCCGCTCCCGCCCATGGTTCTCGTTCAACGTCCCAAACAGGTCAACGTCAAACAACGCCATCGACAGCGGCTGCTCGCTCGCCACCGCATGCGTCAGCGCCGCGTCAAACGCGGCGTAAAAGCGCTCGAAATACTGCGCCCGCGGAAATGAAATCGAATGAGTTGTACTTGCCATGGTTATATGTCCCATATAAAATGTACCATGTGCAATATACATATGTCAACATATGTACTGAGATTTCTTGGATCTTCTTCACGCTTTTTATAAGTAGTCAATTTACTACAAACAGTCTTCATTAGATCCTTAATTTGCAGCGCCGCCGTAAATTCGGTAGTTGCCGCACGCCATGAACCAGAGTCCGCAGCAGCCATTGGTTGCGGACAATCGGGAAAAGTGGACTCGCCCGATTCCCATATGCTATTCTCTCGCGCCGTGCCGGTGTAGCTCAGTTGGTTAGAGCAGTGGAATCATAATCCACGTGTCCGCGGTTCGAATCCGTGCACCGGCACCATTTCTTTTTCCCCACCCTGGAGGCAGCGCCGTGGGCGACGCCGCACAGCACTTGCTCGAACGGGCCGGGAGGACCATCGCCACCTACCGCATGCTCGCCCCCGGCGAAGCGGTTTTGGTCGCGGTGTCCGGCGGCCCGGATTCAATGTGCCTGCTGCATGTCCTGGTCGATCTCGGCTATCGCGTCCATGTCGCGCATTTTGATCACCAAACCCGAAACGGCCAAAGCGCGGAGGACGCGTCCTTCGTGCGCGAAGCTGCCGCGGCCCTGGGTCTGCCGTTCCATTCCGAAAGCCGTCCCATCGCGCAAGAGGCGCGCGAGTTTGGCGTGTCGTTCGAAGCCTACGCGCGCGCGGCGCGTTATTCGTTCCTACGCAAGGTCGCGGATGCGTGCGCATGCACCGCGGTCGTCACCGGTCACCATGCCGATGACCGCGCGGAAACTGTCGTCATGCGGTTGTTGCGCGGCACTTGGCCGGGCGGTCTTGGCGCGATTCCCCCCGTGCGCGAAGACCCGGATGGCCGGCGCGTGGTGCGCCCGCTCATTGACTGCACGCGCGCGGAGATCCTCGCCTACCTCGCGGAACGCGGCATCGCCTATCGCACGGATGAAACGAACGCGGACACGCTCCACTATCGAAACCGCGTGCGACACGATCTGCTGCCGCGCTTAACGTCGGAGTACAACCCCAACCTGCGCGAAGCGCTGTGCCGCCTCGCGGAATTGCAACACGACACGGCCGAGGTAATTGTCGCCGCAACGGACGCGCTTGCCGAGGAATGCATGGATGGCAACGCGATCGATCGCGTTGCGTTTGCGCGCGGCGCCGCTGCTTGTCAGCGGGAATTGCTTGCGCGCTGCGCAAGGCCGCGCGGAAACGCCATCACCATCGACAGAATCGAGCGCGCGCGCCGATTCGTTCTGGAAGGCCCCACGCACAAGACCTTTGATTTCGGCGGCGGCATGCACCTGCGCAACGAACGCAGCCTGACCTATTTGCTCGAATCGCAGCCCGCCGATGAACCCGAGGACAATTTCGCGCTGGCGGTCCCCGGTTTCACCGACTATCGCGACCAGACGTTTCACTGCCGCATCCTCGATCAGCCCCTGGTCATGCCAATCAAAGCCATTTGCACGCCGTCGCGCCAGGTCTTCGACGCGGACAGAATTATCGGACCCCTCACGGTGCGCGCGCGGCGCGATGGCGACCGCTTCACGCCGCTCGGCTCGGCAACGCCGAAGAAACTCAAGGATTATTTCATCGACCGCAAAGTGGCGCTGCCCCTGCGCGATTCGGTGCCGCTGATCTGCGCGAGCGATGCGATCATCTGGGTAGTCGGCCATGGCATCGACGCGAGCGTCGCCGTCACGACGTCCACAAATCGATTCCTGCTCGTCGAGGTGCACGATGCAACTGCGTGAGGAACCGCTGATTTCCCGCGAAGCGATTGCCGCGCGCGTTGCGGCGCTGGGCGCGGAAATCTCATCTCACTATGCCGGCCGCGAACTTTCAGTCGTCGTAGTGCTCAAAGGCGCCATGATCTTCGCAGCAGACCTTGTCCGCGAAATAAGCGTGCCGATCACCATCGACTATGTTCGCGCGCAAAGCTACGACGGAAATCAGTCGACGGAAAAAGTGCGCCTCAGCGTCCCCCCGGATCAATCGCTGTCGGGAAAACATGTCCTTCTCATCGAAGACATTCTCGATACGGGGCGAACAACGTCCGCGCTCATCGATTGCGTCCGCGGAATGTCCCCCGCCTCCCTCGCTTTATGCGTGCTGCTCGACAAACCCGGCAACCGCGCCATCAGAATAAAAGCCGACTTCATCGGCTTCGAAATCGGAAACGAATTCGTCGTGGGCTACGGACTCGACTACAACGAAAAATACCGCGAACTAAAGCAGATTCACGTCCTCAAGTAACCGCGAATCAACTATCTTTTTTGGACTGCGGTAGTCCGCCGCGGGGACTACCGCTTTGGCTGAAGCGGATGTCGAACAGCCCATACGACGAACAAAGATTTCTCACTCCGACAAGACAAAAAAAAGAGCACGAGGTTGACCTCGTGCTCTCCACTAAAAACTGTCTAAGTGAACCGACTACGCAAAACCCTGCATGATCTTCGCAAACGCCTCGTTTGACGGACGCACACGCGACTCCGGAAGGTGCGCGAGCGGCTCGTCAATAATGTTGATGTGTTCGTCAAAAGGCACGATATTCGAATTGTAATAAACCAACCCGGTGTAGAACAGGTTCTTCTCGCGCGCCTGCCCCAGCAACTCAATCGCCTTCGTGCGGCAGCTCGTGTCGTAATCCAGCTCCAGTTTCTTCAGCGTCACGCGCGAACCGTCATGAAGCGTCACCACTTTCGTAGTGCCCGGTTCATATTCCACCGCGATGTTCTCGAAATGCGGGATGAAATCCATCTCGTGCAGCGGCTCTTCGTGGTCGCGCGCGTAGGTCTGGCTCTTGGTGGAACCTTCATGGTTGTTGAACGTCACGCAGGGCGACACAATATCCAGCACCGCCGTGCCGTTGTGCGCCAGCGCCGCTTTCATCAGCGTGCGCACCTGCTGCGTATCGCCGGAGAATGACCGCGCGACAAATCCGCACCCCAACTCAACCGCCAGCGCGCACAGGTCGATCGGCATGCTTTGAATCGTGATGCCGCCCTTCATGATCGTGCCCTTGTCCGCGGTGGCCGAAGCCTGGCCCTTGGTGAGACCGTAGCATCCGTTGTTCTCCACCACGTACAGCATGTTCACATTGCGGCGCACCATGTGGCAGAAGTGACCCAGCCCGATGGACGCGGTATCGCCGTCGCCGGAGATGCCGATGTTCACGAGCTTGCGGTTTGCGAGATTCGCGCCCGTCGCAATGGTCGCCATGCGGCCATGCACCGAGTTGAAGCCGTGCGCCTGATTCAGGAAATAGTTCGTCGTCTTGCTCGAACAACCGATGCCGCTCAGCTTCGCCACATCGTGCGGCGCAATGCCAAGCTCGTAAAACGCCTTGATGATCGAGCTGGTGATGGCGTCGTGGCCGCAGCCCGCGCACAAGGTGGATTCAGCGCCCTGATAATCTTTCTGTGTGAGACCGATTCGGTTGGTCTTCGGTGCTTTTGCGGGAGCGGGGGCGACGGTGCTGCTCATTAGTTCCTTTCCTTTACGGCGGCATGGTGCAATGCCTGCTGCACGATGGTGTCCGCGTCAATTGGCAAACCGTTGTAATGCAGAATGCTTCGAAGCTTCGGCGCGATCTCCGGAAACTCGCTGCGAAGAATCCCCGCGACATGCGCGTCGCGGTTCTGCTCCACCACCAGCACGTTCGGGTACGCATCGCAAAACTTGGTCACCGCGCCGCCGACAGGCAATGCGCGAATGCGCAGATAGGCTGTCTTGATGCCGTGGTGGTGTTCGAGAATATGGCGCGCCTCTTCCACGGCGAAATCACTCGATCCATATGCAATAAGTCCAACCAGCGCGCCATCAACGTCCTGCACCACTGGCGCCGGCACGCACTCGCGCGCCGTATCAAACTTCTTCGAAAGCCTGTCAATGTTGCGCTGCCACACGTCCGCTTTTTCGGAATACGCGGCCGTTTCCGTGTGGCCCGTACCGCGCGTGAAATAGCCCGCGTTCGGATGATCGGTGCCCGGCAGCGTGCGGTACGGAATGCCGTCGCCGTCCACATCGCGATACCGCGCGAATGTGCCGTTCTTCGACAGGTCTTCCGCGTTCAGCACCTTGCCGCGATTGATCGGCTTCGATGGCGGCTCGAACATGTCCGACATCCATTTGTTCATGCCGAGATCGAGATCGCTCATCACAAACACAAGCGTCTGAAACTTCTCCGCAAGTTCCAGCGCTTCCATCGAAAACTCGTAGCATTCGCGCACGCTTCCCGGAATCAGCAGGATGTGTTTGCAATCGCCGTGCGAAAGCATGTACGCCTTCGCGATGTCGCCCTGGCAGGTGCGCGTCGGCAGGCCCGTGCTCGGGCCCATGCGCTGCACGTCAATCACCACCGCGGGCACTTCCGCGAAATACGAAAGACCGGCCATCTCCGCCATCAGCGAAATGCCCGGCCCCGATGTCGCGGTGAACGCGCGCGCCCCGGCCCAACCCGCGCCCAACACCATCCCCAGCGCGGCCAGCTCGTCTTCCGCCTGCACCACCGCATATGTGTTCTTGCCGTTCTCTTCACGGCGATACTTGTCGAGGAATCCGATCAAATACTCGCACACGCTGCTGCTCGGCGTTATCGGATACCACGCCGCGACCGTCACGCCGCCAAACACCATGCCCAAGGCCGAAGCCTGATTGCCTTCGATGAGGATCTTGCCATTGGCGCGCGTGCTGCGTTGCAATGCAAACCCGGATTGGCGCGGAAGGTTCTGCTCGGCGTATTCGTATCCCGCTTCCGCCGCGCGCGTATTGAGCTCCGCCGCCTTCGCCTTCTTCGAGAACTGCCACGACACCGCCGCGCGCACTTCGTCCATCTCGATGCCGAGCAGGTACGCAACGACACCAACATAAATCATGTTGATCACCATCTTGCGCAGACGTGTCTCTTCGCAAACGGTATTCACAATCTTGTTGAAGGGAACCACAAATACGGTGAGGTCGTCGCGTGTCACGAGATGCTTCAACGCTTCGCGCACGATCAACATCGAGCCCGGCTGCAACTCCGCAATGTCTTCCGCCGCGGTCTGCGGGTTCATCGCGATGCAGAGGTCCGTGCGGTTACGCGCGCACTGCCACCCATGATCGCTCACGCGAATTGTGAACCACGTCGGCAGCCCCTGGATATTGGAAGGGAAAAGGTTCTTGCTGTTCACCGGAATGCCCATCGTGAAGATGGACCGCATCAGGATATTGTTGGCCGACTGACTTCCCGATCCGTTTGGGGTCGCGATGCGGATTACGATGTCGTTGACCTTCGGACCTTGCTCCGGCGAGGCGCTTTGTTGCGCCGCGTCGGCGACTGCTTGACTCATTCGAACTGACTCCGGACTCCGGTCACGCGCGAGGCGTGATTGGTTTCTATGCGACTGTACACGGGTGAACGAAACGTAGCGTCACAGTATTCGCGGACCAGAGTAGCCCTCGTGAGCCGGCGCATGGCCGCGTCTCCCGTAAACTCTATCCCGAGAATGTCTTAAGGTATGCGCGGCCAAGCCCGAACGGCTGCGCTCCCGGCTGCAAAACGGTCGTATTCACTTCCGCCACCCGGCCATACAAGCCGGGTACTTTTCAGCAAAACAGCGAAATTTCTAAACCTTTATAAAATACCTGATTACGACTGCTTAGTCAAGGAGCGCCAATGCCGCGGATACGGATCGCTGTGAATTCATAGGCCCCGGCGCCAAGCATCGGTAATGAGGATGATCAGCGGGCACTGTATTGACTTGATATGGTCGCCGAGGGATTCTGCCGCCGACGTCGCACACAATTCGGCATTCTTCCGAGCGCCAACGGCGCACCACGGTTCCCAGCCTGGGCCGTCAGGCCCAGGATCGACGCCCGCCGCAGCCGAGGCCTGCAGGACCGACACGAACATCGCCCACTCACGAAATCTCAGGTCATGCGCCCCCACGGAAGGCCCTTCAGATCTTTCCGGACTCCACGCTTGCCACTGCTTTGCGCCCCAGGATAGCCACCATATAGATCAACGGCGCGAAGCGTTCGTCCTTCGTGAGGCCCTGCTTGTAGCGATAATAGATTTGCTGCACGATCACCGCCAGCTTCATCAGCGCGAGCACGTAGTAAAAGAGGATGTTCGAAATGTCCCTGCCGGTGCGCGCGGCATAGATCTCCGCGAGTTGCATGCGCGTCAACGCCCCCGGTTCCGTGGTGATAAAACTCTGCACGACGTTCATGGCGTCGTCCGTTGGTTCGATCCAATAACCGAGCGTCGTGCCCAAGTCCGCAAGCGGATCGCCTATCGTCGCCATTTCCCAATCGAGCACGCCGATGATCTTCGTGATGTCGTTGGGGTCCAACACAATATTGTCGAACTTGTAATCGTTGTGGACCAGCACCGCGGCCTCAATCAGGTTGCCGACTTCCTGTTCGGGC